>Ga0335074_10001481_pt1 | contig 31837 bp, 30 predicted proteins | sample Lox_Sample_23_FD_206715 | JGI IMG/M metagenome (GOLD analysis project Ga0335074, IMG submission 206715) | Soil microbial communities from Loxahatchee National Wildlife Refuge, Florida, United States - Lox_Sample_2.3 | ecosystem: Environmental > Terrestrial > Soil > Wetlands | place: USA... | reverse complement strand
GTGGACCAAAAGCGCCGAGGAAATCCTGGCCAGCATCGCCCGCTTCGCCCAGCGCACGGCGGATGCCCACGCCACGGAACTTATGTCATGAACCAATGTTACAGGACACTAGGAGCGGACAACGTCGTCTAATCAGTCATCACAAGCCAGTGCGATTCTATTTATCTAAGGTCGCAAGGAACTCATTTCGGAGTTTGGTAAAAATCTCGAACACGGCTTCGGAGTTTGGGTCAAGTTTTTTCATTTCATCCGTTAAGGGCGGAAGAGGCGGCGGCACGATTCCCGGGGGAATGTTGATCTTCCCATTTACCCTCTCATGCGCCTCGATCTGTCCGCGAAGCCAGTAAACCATGAGCTTGATCTGGGGCCAAGGCAGCGTAATTGTCGAATGAATGACAACCTTCGACTTTCCCTGACTTTGGTCTAGCTGTCCAAAAGCAAATTTCAGGTCCCAAACGCTCGCCTCATAAAGAACGTTGTTCGCGTACCCCTCGTAAAGATCGTCACGAAATTCCACTCTTGGTGGCAACAGATAATCCGGCCTATCGCCCATAGTTTCTCCCTGCCCCGTTCGCCACGGCAGCAGCCACAATGTCGTTAACAACGGGCCTTGATGGCCACACGATTACATTCCCAAGCGGCCTAGATTCTGGTAAATCTGGTAAAGACGACCCGCTCAGGGCAGAATCCAGTTTCATTTGCGTTCCCTGACCGGCTATTGAGGCATCGCTAGGGGAGACTACCAATCCAGCGATGGGTGAAACCATAACCTCAGCTACGCAAGACCAGGGTGTACGCGGATTTTGTTTTCGAGATCGTTTACGTCTGGTCCGTGGTTTTGATTCCAAGAATTCGACGTCATCCCACAGGCGCGTAACGTCGAAAGTGTCTTGGTTGTAGCCATTTTCCCACTCAAGCATTTCGCTGAAAGGGACGAACTCGACTTTCATACCAACGCTCAGAGTGGCCGCCATCCTCACCAATGTTTCCTGATTGAAATTTACTTTTCCCGGAGTCTCCATCGCGGAAATTCGAGACTGCTTCATGTCAGCCATTTGGGCTAACTCCGGTTGCGTTTTGTGCTGGTGCAAACGAAGGGCACGCAATTGCGACGGGATCAGTACTTCGAGCTTGGCCCTAATGTAATCAGCTCGAAAATCCCTGTCGGCGATAAGCCTAGAGACTACCCCCTCCCGATCGCTCATATAATTTACATTCTCCCCGATCAAGTAATGTCTTTCGCTCAAGTGCGGTCGCTAGCGCATTTGGGGGCGTGTAGGCATCGCCCTTATGGTAGTAACCGATCAGGAAAACGGCCTTTTTCTGCCCCCAGAAAGCACCAAGCATCCGGTAAGCAAGTTCTCCAGAAATGCGCCATTGCCACACCCCCCGACCCTTGAGCTCACCCCTCATGTGCTTCTCGAGACCGCTCCAATCGACATGATTCGCGATCTTCTCATTGTTCTTCACAAGTCCATCGAAGGAAAATCTTGCGCGGTCCGATATCTCATTTTCACACCATGACTCTATCGGTCTCCCGCCCGACAAGTAGCCGAAGTCAAAGAAACTCCATACCTTGGAAGGGGGCTGACCTGGAAATTGTATCACTTCTCTATGATGCGTCAAGCGGGACCCTTGACTCTTTTGTATCACTTATTTACGATAATGAAACAAGGCAAATGGCATCGAATTCACGGAATCCGAAAGGCGCTAGCACGTCCCGAGGAGGGCCCAATCCTCCGGGGCCGTAACCGGAATGTTATCATGACAAGATGAAAATTCAAGGCAAGCCAGCCCCTCATCCCGAAGGCGAAGGCACGTCCTGAAGGATTAAAAGGCAGCGGTCCTGCAGGGTTGGCTCGCCTCCGGCCTGCGCACGCAGCACGTTCTCTGGACGCAGGCTGCGCAAATTAAACCATTCAGCTCAAATCGCTCTCCCGGAACACACCAGTGCCGTAGGCACGGCACAACCCTAGCCCGGTCCCGTAAGGGGAGTCGCGACAAGAACGAAGAGCGCTGTAGGCGCGGCACAGACCGACCCCGCCCGAGCCCCCGATCAACCGCCCGTAAACGGACCCTTGCCAATCACGCAAAATAAGCCCATTTAAGGTCCAAAACGCGACATTTAACACCATTTTAACCCCGGCTGCGGCGGCACAGCGAAAGCGCACAAGCGCCGCAGCCCGCCTGCCGCAGGCAGGGCCTGCCTACCGTAGGCACGGCGCGATTGTACTTAGCCCGGCATGGAGCGAATCGGGAACCATACGCCCCGAAAGATAAAGCCCCGGAGGGGCGATTGACCCGTGGCATCGTCACACAGGCCAGCGCCCACAGTTCTGTCCGGTCTTCAGGAGGTCGGCACTTCAGTGCCGACATAAAAGACCGGCGCGAATCCCCAACCGCTTGCGCAGCCTCACCCGCGCAAGCTTTCCTGCGCCGCCGCCCCGATAAACATTCCGTACAAATAGCCGCATTTAGCGTGCAAAACGCGACCTTTAAGGCCATTTTAAGCGCACAATTTCGACCCACTCCGCAGCGCACCGCGCCCCAAATCATTCCCAAATCGGGAAAAGCAGTTCTAGTACCGAGATAGTGGTTGACAAATGAGTACACGCTGTGATAAACTCCTCTCCGAGGATTTCACAATGAACGAGCCGTCTTGCATGGCTGTTTGGAGGATCCCATGGGGAGACAATGAATCGCTGCGGGCGGCTAATTTCTAATCGATAGTAATTTCGATTAGAAATCGCCGCAACTCCCGTATTTCGAGTAACTTGAAAATTTCTAATCGATAGAAAAACAGCCCCTATGAAAGGAGCAAAAGCGCACAAAAGGCGAAGCAAAAAGACCTGCGATGACGGCGAGTCACCCGGCTTGCCACGCTGCAGCGAGGTTCTCGCGCAGGCCGGAAAATGCATAAAAAATCGAAATTTCTAATCGCAAATGAATAAAATTAAAAATCGACCTAAGTCGCTGAAAACAAAAACCGAAAAAATTTCTAATCGCGGTCAGCAAGGGGGGGTAAACGAGCGCCGCGATTAGAAATGCATAAAATCCGCGGCGGCTGGGGCCGAGCTAAAAGCCTCGTAGAAACAGCAACTCGACCGCCGCAGCGGCGACGAGGCAGTAGACGCCGAAAAGGTACCATTTGCCGTTTTCGAGCCAGCGGCTGAGCCATTTCAGCGCCAGCAGCCCGGCAAGGAAGGCGAAAACGGTCCCGACAAGGCTTGGAACGATGGCCGAGTGAAGCGCGCCAGCGCCCGTGTGCATGGTTTCGAGCAGGCGCAGAAGCTCGCGGCCCACCGCAGCCGGCGTGATCAACACGGCGAGGGCGAAGCTGAAGTCTTCGGCCTGCATGCGCGGCACGCCGTCGAGCATTCCGGTTGAGATCGTCGCACCGGAGCGGGAAAACCCGCGGAACGGCAAGCAGAGGCCCTGAACGGCGCCGATCAGCAGCGCCTGTTTCGTGGAAATCTCACGCGAAGGAGCGTCTTTTTGATACTTGCGCCCTTCGAGCAAGCCGGCAATCAGGATCAGGATTCCGGCCGCGGCAAGCGCCGGCGCGATCAGGTCGAGCCGGTCGAAGAGCTGCTCGACCCAGGCATGAGGTTGATTGCGGAAGACGGTCTCCTCGATGCCTTTGATGATGCCGTAGCCGACGACGCCGGTCAGGACCGTCGCCCAGATCAGCGCGGAAATGAATTTCCAGGATTCGCCGGAGTTTTGAAAGAAGGCGCGCTTCCATCGCTGCCAGAAGTAGACGATCACGGCAAACATCGTACCCGTGTGCAGCATCACGAGCAGAAGCGTCATCGCAGGCGTGGAAGGGTCCATGCCCATCAGCTTCTCGGCCACGATCACGTGAGCCGAGCTGGAAACCGGCAAGAGTTCGGCGAGGCCCTGAACGATGGCCAGAATAATCACACGAAGAAGCGGCATTTTGCGATCTGTGACCTCGTTGGATTGGAGTGCGGCGCGCTTTGAATGGCGAGCGCGGCGTCTTCGGCATGCCTTCTAGTCCGCGAGCGTTTCGGTCATAACGTCTTCACCATCGCAAAGGCGTCGCGGCCATTGGGATAGTAGCCTTTGCGGACTCCGATTTTACGATAGCCGTGCTTTTGCCAGAAGGCAATCGCGGAAAGATTGTCGACGGCTGTATCGAGAGCCATGCGGCGAACACCGGCCGCCGCCAGCCTTTTTTCGGATTCGGCAAGTAGGGCCGTGCCGACGCCGCTCTTGCGGAATGGCTCGAGGACGTCGATCGTCACGATGTATCCTTCGTCGTCTTTGCGCGTGGTGATGCAGAAGCCGCGGATCTGGGAGTTGAATTCGGCCACCTCGCAGTCAGCCCCCGGCGCGTTCAAATAGGCGCGCATCTCGCGGCGCGAATAGGTGATCGCAGGCTCGTAGCAGGCGCGGTCGATTTCGCAGAGAGTGTCGAAATCGGCCGCCTGGTATGGCCTGATGCGAAGGTTTTTGGATGTTCCGGTCGCGGCCACAAGCAGACTCTCCGCTAAGTAGAGTCTCTTGGCAGGGGCGCTAGATCAAGCGGTCATAATTAGCGCGCATCGGGCTGGATTGGCGCGCCGGCCGGTCCGTACGGGCCCACGAGCCTCCGGTTGGCTGGTTGTCGCCGGATTGCGTCGAGGGCACAAAGCCGCGAAAGCGTTGCGAAACCTTTGGATGGCTTTCGCCATCTGAGCTAAGATGCTTCTTTGCCTTGGGGTTGTGCCTAGATGCGCCTAGATTTATCGCGAAAAACGCTGCAGCGTCTGCTGGCCGTGGCGATGGTGATAGCCGTCGTCGCGCTGACGACGGACTCTGCCACGCACTGGCACACCAGCGCGGAACAGGAAGCGCAGTGCCAAGTCTGCCATGTGAGCCATGCGTCGGCGCCTGGGCCTTCAGCACCGCTGGCGGTGCAGGCTCCGGTCGCCCTCGAGCGGTTTGCGTTTGCGGAAGAGATTAGCGTTGACCTGGCGCCTTACCACGCGCCTAGTATTCCCCGAGCACCACCCGCCTAGCTTCAAAAATCGCAAAACCCGATTGATCGCGTGCGTCCGCTTACGGCTTATGGCGGCGCGGGCGCTCATTTTTCCTTTCCATTCCTTCATTCTTCGCCATGCGCAAAGCGCAATGGCCGCATTCATATAAATGGAGAGAATCATGAGATTTTCGAAGTTAGTTGTCGCCCTGCTATTTGTCTGGACGGCAGCGGCTATTTACGCTTTGCCGGTTCGAGCGCAAGGAACGGGGAATGCATCGTCGATTACCGGGACGGTGACCGACCCCACGGGTGCAGTCGTAGTGGGTGCCACGGTGACCATACTGAACCCGGTGAGTGGATACACTGAGACGGCCGTCACGGACGGCTCGGGCAATTTTTCGTTCAACAATGTCCCGTACAATCCCTATCACCTGACGGTGACCTCAAAGAATTTCTCGCCATACGTGCAGGACGTCGAGGTGCGTTCGGCGGTGCCGACCAACCTGAAGATCACGCTGCAATTGGCGGGGGCGTCATCAACGGTGACGGTGACGGCGGGCGCGGACTTGCTCGAAACCGTGCCGACCGATCACACCGATATTTCGCGGCAATTATTCAACGAGGTCCCGCTGGAGAGCGCGTCGTCGTCCGTTAGCTCGCTGGTAACGGAGACGTCGCCAGGAATTGCGGCCGACTCGAACGGCCTTTTCCATGGTCTTGGGGACCATGCGGAAAACTCGTTTTCCGTGGACGGCCAGCCGATCACGGACCAACAGAGCAAGGTCTTCTCGAATCAGATTCCCATCGATTCGATTCAGTCGCTCGAAGTGATCGATGGCGCTCCGCCGGCCCAATATGGCGATAAAACGAGCGTCGTGATTGATGTGACGACTCGGTCAGGTCTCGGCGAAACCACTCCGCACGGCGATGTCACGGCCAGCTACGGAACCTTCGGCACCGGGACCGGAGCGTTCGATGTGGGCTATGGCGGAAACAATTGGGGCAACTTCGTTTCGCTGAGCGGCATGAACAGCGGTCGATTTCTCGATCCGCCAGAGTTCGACGTGATGCACGACAAGGGGAATGAGGAAAATGCCTTTGACCGAGTCGATTATCGGTTCACGAACCTCGATACACTGCAATTGAACCTGGAGTTCACACGCTCCTGGTTCCAGACGCCGAATTCGTTTGACGCCACATACGCGTCGCCGTGGTACGGCGTCGTCACGGATGCCGGAGGCATTCCGGGTGATTCGCCCGATCTGTCAACGCCGGGGGGGTGTGTCATCGCGGCTTGCAGCGAGTCGGTGCCCGCTACCGACCAGCGTTCGCAGATCCTGACCTATAATGTCGCCCCAACCTACACGCACCTGTTTGGGTCTTCGGTCGTGTACACGCTTGGAGCGTACGTTCGGCACGACCAGTACAACTACTACCCAAGCAGCGATCCCTTTGCTGACCTGGCCCCGACAGATCTTCAACGGGAAACCGTCAGCCAGTTGCGCTTCCTCACGAATGCGGGTGTGCGTACGGACCTTTCGTACGTGAAGGGAATTCATAACATCAAAGCCGGAATCGTCGTGGAGCATACCTTCCTGACGGAGAACGACAACTTCTCGATCGTCGATCCGACGCTTGGGCCGTCGCTCGGTTGCGAGAACCCCGATGGTTCGCCGATGCCCGGTACTACGTGCGCTTACGACCTGACGAACGGCGGAGGATACTACCTTTTCAAAGGACACACCGACGTCAAGGAAATCGGGATGTACGTGCAGGATTCGATCACGAAGGGCAGCTGGAACTTCAATCTAGGCGTTCGCGGCGATATCTACCACGGCATTACCACGGCGAGACAGGCCGAGCCGCGCGTCGGGGTCGCGTACAACATCAAGCCGAGCAATACGGTGCTCCGTGTTTCCTACGCGCGCACGCTCGAGACTCCATTCAATGAGAACCTGGTGCTTTCCAGCATTGGTTGTGCCAACCCGATCTTGAACCCCCTGCTGGCTTGTACGTCCAGTGCTCTCACCCCGATAAGTCCCGGTTACCGGAATGAATTTCACGCGGGGTTGGAACAGGCCTTCGGGAGCCACCTGGTTTTTGACGGGGAATATATCTGGAAATACACCCACAACGGGTACGACTTCAGCGTGTTTGGCAACACGCCGATCACTTTCCCGGTTGAGTGGGCACGGTCGAAGATTCCAGGTTTCGCAGCTCGCCTGAACTTCACCAATTTCCACGGCTTTACGGCTTATACCGTGATGTCCAGCGTGGCCGCGCGGTTTTTTGCTCCTCAGGTCGGTGGTGCAGGCGCCAATCCAACTGCGCCGAGCGGCGTTTTCCGTATCGATCACGACGAAAAGTTCAATCAGGAAACGCACTTCCAGTATCAGATAGGGAAGCGGGGACCATGGGTTGGCTTCAACTGGCGTTATGACAGCGGACTGGTGGCCGGCGCCGCACCGTGCTACGGCGTGAACGCTAACAACGATTGTCCACAGACCGATACAGCTACCGGCGGCATCCTAATGGAAGACCCGTTCGGAAACCCGTTGAGCGCCGATCAGGAATTCGAAGCCGGATTCTATTGCGGAACATCTCATCCAGCTCCGCCCTCGGCCACAAACCGCACAGGCACCTTCATCACCTCCAGCTTGGACGCGGAATCTGCCGTGCCCGGGGTGGCGGAGTGCCCGGCCTCGCAATTCGGGTCGACGTTGATCTCCGTGCCTCCTCCGAACACCGAGGACGATGACCATCGCCCGCCACGCATCGCACAACGCAATTTGTTCGATGTGTCGCTGGGAGACGACAACCTTTTCCGCGGCGATAAATACAAATGGAGTGCGACGATCACCGTGATCAATGTGACCAACAAATACGCGCTCTACAACTTCCTCTCGACGTTCAGCGGCACGCACTACGTCACACCGCGGACCGTCACGGGGGAAATCGGCTTCCACTTCTAAATAGCTGTGTTGGTGAGGATCTGGAGGGCAGCTGGCAATCGGTTGCCCTTCGGCCTCGCTCATCTCTTTCGGTATTGATTAGAACGATCGTTTCATGCGGCTCTCGATAAAGGCGCATCGGGCGGAAATTTCCCCCTCAAGGGACCATCGTGGACAATTCAGCAAAGGCTGCCCTGGTCACGCTGCTGCTTTTGTTCCTCGGACGGGCGTCTGCGCAATCGGTGAAGTCGAGCGACGAGGAACCTGTGGCAGTCGTCGAGGTGGGCGCGGCTCCGACCCAGAGCCTCAAGGGTGGCGGATTCACTCTCGGCCCCACGGTAGCGGTCGAAATTACCCCCATAGAGAATCGGCTCGAACTGGAGGGAGGCGTAACGGCGCTTTTCGGAAATCACTCGACGGAATGGGACACCGATCTCCTGTTCAAGAAGCCATGGACGCTCTCGAAGAAAGCGGAATTCATGCTGGGTGCCGGTCCGGAGTGGATCCATACAAGAAACCACGGAGCGGTGACGAATTCCGCTGGCGGCGAAGCCGCGCTGGATTTTATGTTTTGGCCCAAGCCGAAACACAAGCTCGGTTGGTATCTTGAGCCGAGCTACGATTACGACTTCGCGCATGGACATGATCAATCAATCAGCATAACCGGCGGCCTGCTGATTGGAATTCCTCGAAGGCACTGAGTGCCGTCCAGCGCATTGTACCGCGATCTGTGGCGAGTAAAAACGTGAAGATGCCAGATGACTTCGACAGGCGAAGGGCGCAAAAAGGCGCGCTCTCATGGATTACGAGATGTAAGGCTCAATTGGCTTTGGACTTGGTTGAACTGTTTGTGGCTAGCGGCGGGGCGGAGCAGCTGGAGGCGCGACCGGCGTGGTGGTAGGGCGCTTGCGCTCGGAGGGGTCCCAATCCTCCGGCGGAAACGAAATGCGCCAGAATAGCGGCGAGGCTTCGGCGAACTCGATGCCGACCTCGGTCTTACCAGCGTCTTTTTTCCCGAGGAACATTACAGTGCAGGGAAGCTCTTCGGTGGTCTGCGGGTTGACAAGGAAGAGTTTCTGGGTGCGCACAACGGCACCCTGGAGGCGGATGAGGCAGCCATTGGCGTTGACAGAGACGGTTTGCGTCTTTTCTTCAAAGGGCGGCTTTGATTCGCGGGAGCGCACGATAATTGGCATGGCGATCTGAACGCGCTGGGTACGGCGTCGTTCGGAGCCGGAGCCTTCCACCGATCCGTGCACGGAAGTTTTTATCTCAGCCATCGGCGAGTTCCTTTGGGCGCAGAAACAGTTTACACCCGGCGAAATGGACACAATGCTGGCTGTGTCCCTCTAAGCAAGAGATCGTCCACGGGTTTAAAGCACTCCAGCGAAAGGGGCCGAGTTGCACAATCGACAACGCGCCCACGCGGCGCGCTGCCCGGCAAAAGCCAAACCGAACGCAAAAAGGGCGGGCCGTTTCCCGTCGGCCCGCCCTTTTCGAACTAGAGGCTGGTAACGTTCGCCGCCTGCAAGCCTTTCGGGCCGCGGGTGACTTCAAATTCAACCGCCTGGCCTTCGTTCAGCGACTTGTACCCCTCCGCCTGAATCGCGGAAAAGTGTACGAAGACATCTTCGCCGGACTGGCGCTGGATGAACCCATACCCTTTGCTGGCGTTGAACCACTTCACTGTTCCTTGTTCTCTCACTGATGTTTGACTCACTTTACTTTAAGCTATTTGTGCTTCTTCACAGCCTCCAGCCGTGGTGCTAAAGAGACGCGACATCACGATCGCATTCCCCTTAAACGGATCTACAGGGTGTAGCAGAGCAGCAAACGCACCAGAGAGCCTACCAGAAGAGGCTCCTTTAAACCTAATGAATTCTGTGATAGGCGTCATTCACCCAGGCGATACTTCGGCCCTGCCTTGATTGCCGCTCCCGGCCTCGCGAGGGTATGATGAAGCCCTTGGGAGAGCATACCTCTCCGCCATGTCGCTGCTCTCCGGAGACCCGCCATGAAAAAGGTTCTGGCCATAACCGGTATCGTAATTCTCGTCGTCGTGATTGTGATTGCCTGCATTCCTTTTTTCATCGATGCGAACAGCTTTAAGCCGACACTTGAAACCGATTTGACGTCCGCACTGGGCCGGCCGGTCCAGATCGGGAACATCAAGCTCAGTGTCTGGTCGGGGTCCGTCGCGGTCGATAACGTCGCCATTGCAGACGATCCGGCCTTCAGCTCACAGCCTTTTCTCACGGCGCAGGAGCTGAAAGCGGGGGTGGCGTTGATGCCGCTGATTTTCTCGAAAAGGCTGCAAGTGCTGTCGTTTACCATCGAGGATCCGCAGGTTTCACTCGTTCGGTCCGCATCAGGCACATGGAATTTCTCGAGCCTCGGTCGTAAGTCTCCGAAATTGCAGCCCGCGAACAGCAGTTCAGCCCCTGCGGATATTTCGGTGCAGAAGCTCGACCTCACGAACGGGAAAATGACGGTGACCGAGCCGGGCGGGAAGACGCGTACCTATGACGGCGTGAACCTGGTCGCCGAGAACGTTTCGTATACCTCCGAATTTCCGTTTCAGTTTTCGGCCAACACGCCGGGTGACGGCACGATCAAGCTCACCGGGCAGGCCGGGCCCGTTAATGAGACAGATGCGGCGGCGACCCCGCTGCACGCGAAGATCGATGTCTCGCATTTCGATCTGGCCTCGACCGGATTCGTCGATCCATCAACCGGCCTGGGCGGGATTGTGGATTTCACCGGCAATGTCGATTCCGACGGCAAGTTGATCGATTCGCACGGCAGCGTCACGGCGAATTCCCTGAAGTTGACGGCGGGCGCGTCGCCTTCCACCGTTCCCGTGGATGTGGATTACGAAACGACCTACGACCCGAAAAGCGAGACCGGCTCGCTGAAGGAAGGAACCGTTCACGTTGGAAAAGCCGTGGCGAATTTGAGTGGGACGTACAACGCATCCGGGGCAGTAGCCAGCGTGGATATGAGACTGGTCGGCCAGGGGATGTCGGTGCCGGACCTTGAAGGGGTGTTGCCCGCGGTCGGCGTGAAGCTGCCCTCGGGCGCATCGCTTCAGAGCGGGACGCTCGATACGACGCTAGCAATAAGCGGCCCGGTCGATAAGCTGGTGATCACGGGGCCCGTCGACCTTTCGAACGCGAAGATGGCGGGATTCAGCCTGAAGGGCGCGCTTGGAGCGCTCAGCGCGTTCTCGGGCCTCGGCGGGAGTTCCGGTTCGGATACGGATATTCAGACGCTGAAGGGCGACGTTCGCGTTGATCCCTCTGGCCAGCAGGTGACAAATCTTGACGCGGTGGTCCCGGCGATCGGGACGGTGACCGGCAGCGGCAATGCCACAGCTGCTGGCGACCTCGATTGCAAAATGGTGGCGGCACTCGCGGGTGCGGGCGGGGTAGTCACGTCCGTGCTCGGCGGAGGGTCGAAGGGTATTCCTTTTCTGATCAAAGGCACGACTTCGCACCCGGTGTTTCAGCCGGACATGGCTGACATGGCGAAGGGGTTCCTGAACACCGGCAAGACTGGAGCGGGAGCAACCAAAGGTGCGGCCGGAACCGCCGCAGGAGCAGCCGCGGGCGCGCTGGGCGGAATATTCGGAAGGAAGAAAACACAATAGCTGTCGCCCGCTCTCAACTATTTGACCATCATCGGCACGCCCCGGCAGGCGAGCGGCGCTGATCGGGCCGCTTGCGACCAGTCCTTACCTACCGTTCGCGAGGCAGGGGAGTTCTCATGCGTCGGGAGAATTGCCCGCTGTCCAATGCACACTAACTGCGTGCAAATCGACTGAAAATCGGGGGTTCGCCAAAGCGGGTGCGTCCTCGATTTCCGCTCAAAGATTTGCATGGTGTAGTGTGTAGCGATCAGCCGGGTGCATCAGCACCCGAGGGTGAGTCCGAGTGGGGCAGAGAACACGCATTACGCTGGCTGGCGCAATCGGCAACCTGCTCGAGTGGTATGACTTCGGCCTTTATGGGCTGCTCGCGCCAGCGCTGGCGTCTCTCTTTTTTCCCGGCCACAACCGGGTCGCCTCCCTAATCGGCGTCTACGGCGGATTTGCTGCGGGCTTTGCGATGCGGCCGCTAGGTGCGCTGGCTCTGGGCCACTTGGGCGACCGTGTCGGTCGACGATTCGTGCTCACTCTTTCCGTGCTGCTGATGGGAGTGTCTACGGTCGCCGTCGGCGTGCTGCCCACCTACGCGACCATCGGCATTTGGGCGCCGCTGCTGTTAATCGTGGTGCGGCTCTTTCAGGGATTTTCAGTGGGAGGGGAATTCGTCGACTCGGTGACGTATCTGGTGGAAGCCGCTCCGCCCGGACGCCGCGGTATTGCTGGAAGCGTCGCTAATCTCGGATCAACTGCGGGCATGCTGCTCGCAGCGGGTGTCGCCGCAGCGGTGACGAGCCTTGCAGGTCCCGCGCTGCTCACGAGTTGGGCCTGGCGCGCGCCGTTTTTCCTGGGGGGCGTGATCGCCTCCGCGGCCTATTTGCTGCGGCGGCACCTTCCGGAGACGCGCGACGAGCCGGATCTTGAACCAGGGCCCAGACGCAAACGCGAACCGCCTATCTGGCGCGCGATTCGCGAGCAACCGCGAATCATGCTGGCCTCGCTTTTGTTCACCTCCGGCTACGGAATTGTCGATTATCTGACGATGGTGCTCCTACCCACGTACGCCAATCAGTTTGGCGGAGTGGGCGAACATGAAGCGCTGCGCATCAACGCCATTGGGCAGGCGCTGGCCTTGTTTGTGGTGCCGCTTTCGGGGTGGCTCTCGGACCGGTGCTGGAGACGCCGCACGATGCTGATATCAGTGTTCGCGGCGGAGGGGCTCTTCGCGTGGGAAGGCTTCAGCCTCGCCCAGCATCACGGAATAGCTGGGCTCTTGGTCGCGCAATTGGTGTTTGCCTTCCTGCTCGCGTTGGTAATGGGCATAGCGCCCGCGATGCTGGCCGAACAGTTTCCGCCCGGGTATCGCGTCAGTGCTCATGCGGTGACTTTTAATATCGGCATCGGGATCGCAGGTGGAACGGCGCCACTCGTTGCCGTCGCGTTGATTCGCGCCACGTCGCAGCCGATGGTTGCCGCATGGTATCTGATATTCGCGGCGCTGCTCTCCGTTGTGGGGGCGCTGGCATTGCACGATTCGAGCAGAGCAAAACTGGAGTAGCGCGAGCCGTCAGACGGCCGTGAAAAGGCTCTGCGCGAACGGCCACTCGGAGTCGACCCACTGGCCGGACGATTGGAATCCCGCGCGACGACCCATTTCCACCGCTTGCTCGGGCGTGTATTTGTGTGAGCTCTCCGTCCAGATCGTTTCGCCCTCGCGCAGGCAACAGGAAAAGCGCGCTTTGCGGATCGTCACGCGTTGCCAACACGTGGAGAGCAGGTGCATTTCGATCCGCTGCTCAGCCTCGTCATATCGGACAGCATGTTCGAAGCAGCTCAGGTCGAAATCTGCGTCGAGCTCGCGGTTGATTCGAGCGAGAAGGTTCCTGTTGAAAGCAGCGGTAACGCCCGTGGGATCGTCATACGCGAGCAAAAGAGTCGGCTTGGGCTTTTGCAGGTCTGTGGCGAGCAGCAGGGAATCGTCTTTTTGCAAAATGGCACGCACTTCCCGAAGGAAATGCTCGTCGGCGCCGCGATCGAAATTGCCGATGGTACTGCCGAGAAACAGGACGAACAATCGCTCGCCGTCGCGGCGGCGCGCGGCGACTTCCTTCAGGCCGTCGAGATAGGCGCGCTCGAATCCGAGCAGACTCACCATGTTCAACTGCCCGATTTCCTGGCGGCAGCGGTTCAGCGCGCGGCTGGAAATATCGATCGGGTAGTAGTTCACCCGCTGCCGGCGTGCGAGCGCTTCGAGCAGTAGGCGCGTTTTCTGCCCGCTGCCGCTTCCGAGTTCGGCCACGACCACGGGGCTTTCGAGCCGGCTGATGATTTCCTGTGCATGCCTCCGCAGAATACGGTCCTCGGCGCGCGTAAGGCCGTACTCGGGCAGCAGGCAGATTGCATCGAAGAGCGCCGATCCGAGTTCATCGTAGAGATATTTTGAGGGAAGTTCTTTTTGCCCCGGCTGGCCCAAGCCGATCACGACGTCTGAGTAAAACTGCGGCTCGGAGAAGCCCGAGCCGGAGTCGCGTTCGAAATGTTCAGCTCGCGATGGAGTCGCCATAACTGATTCCAATCACTTTGCGACGCAACGGAACGTTGCGTAGACGTAGGGATAATGCGGCTGGAACCAATTCCGATAAGTTCGGCGGAGCATGCACGCATCCGTGCGCTGAGATCCGCCCTTCATCACGAAATGCTTGCCGTCGAAGAAATTTGCAGAATATCCCTTGTAAAAAGAGAACGGCTCGAAGCCTGGCAGCGGACCGAAAGGCGTCGAAGTCCACTCCCATCCGTTTCCGAGCAGGTCGTGCACGCCAAAGGCGCTCGCGCCCGCGGCGTGACCGGTGACGGCCGTGGGTTCCCATCGCGCGTGGTGGAAGTTGCCGCGCGTTGTATCGGGTGGCGCCTCGCCCCAGGGATATGCGCGTTCTTTGCCTTCGGGCGTGCCGTATGCGGCGCGCTGCCACTGGGCTTCAGTGGGCAGTTGCTTCCCCGACCAGTTTGCGAAGGCGCTCGCTTCCGCGTGGCTCACAAACACCGGCCAGGAAGGCGGCAGCGGAGCCGTGCCGAACATTCCTCGATATTCCCAGTCATCGCATGAACCGCTGCCGGGCGCGTTTACGCGGCGCTGCCAGAAATGCGGGTGCTCGATTCGCTCGCGCTGTTTCCATCCCCAGTCCTCTGGCTTCCAATAATTCGCGTTGTCGTAACCGCCCGCGCGCACAAATTTCAGGTACTCATCATTCGTCACCGGGAACACATCAATCGAGAAACCCCGCACGTCGATTTGCTCCACGCCAAATTCGTTGTCCCAGCCGAATCCTGCCGATCTTCCCCGTGGCTTTCCTAGCGTGGCGAAGCCGCGCGGAATTTCCACTTGACGGGGCTGCGGCGCAGGGCGCGAATCCCGAGGTTCGGCTGGATGCGCCACTTTCTTCTCCGTAGCCAAATTGTGCAGCAAGTACGCAAGCGTCTCCGCATGCATCAGGCGGTGTTCGATCGCGACGTTGATGAGCGTTTCCAAATCAGTATCCGTCCCCAGACTTGCCGATCCTGCCGCTTGCAACTTCGCGTCCAAGCCGGAACGCACGCGATGGTTATAACGCTGCACCTGGCCGATACTCGGCCAATCAGCCGGAACGTCCGTGGGCAAACCGCCATCGACGGGATCGATGCCAAACGCAAACAGCTGATCGGATGCCGGATCGTGGGCTCTTAGATTCAAGTATGGCGCAAGAAGATTCCAATCGAATGCTTCGAGATGGCCGAGATAGAAGATCAGACGATGGCGCTCCGGAATCGGGCGCTCGTAGAGCGAGCCGGGAGGGAGTAGATCGAAAATCCGGTCCGTTCGATCCCGCGACTCGCCCAACCGCGCCAGCAAATGATTCTGCGAGACGAGTACAGCTCGTGAAGTGGCCATGTGTTTTTACCTCTGGCGAAGAAATCGAACCGGGTAGGCAGCTTCAGTCTATGCCGTTGTGCGCCTTGTATACGGGTATCGCTGTACGAAAAGACTCTATCGCTGCCCGCGGGAACTGGCAAGCTGAATCCCGCCGCAAAAAAAGTACGGCCGGAGCGAGGTCGCTTCGGGCCGTATTTTCGTCCGCGGAGGAATCCCGATTGCGGCTCCTTAACCCACCTGCACCCGATTGCCTCTTACATTGATCGCGACGTCTTGATTAAGCCGACGCTGCGTCCTCGGTGAATAAAGGAACTCGTGCCCGATTTTCCTGCCGGGATAAAACCATTTCATCAGCGCGTCTGGGGCGTAATTGCGCTGCTCGGCGAAAGTAAAAATGCTCTTGCCCGTTCGCTGCGCGCGGTAAGCAGGAACGCAAGGTAGCATCGCAATGAGATGATTTCGCTGCGCATTGTAAACGAGCACGTCGTTGCGATCGATTGTCGTCCCTGCCTGCGGCATCACCAGCCAGTATGTGCCCGGCGCCAAAACTTTATTTCCCGGCACCTGCACAGGATTATTGAACGTCACGCGCGTCGACTGATTCCAGCCGTCCGCCCGCGCGCCGGGCAGGAAAGCGGCAAATATGATAATTGCGGCCAGGAGAGCTAATGCGGATCTGAGAGCCTTCATATTATTTCTCCTTTCACTTGTTTAGACGGGACGCGCCCGAAGCGGATAGAACGAAATGGGCCGATTTTGCTCCGGGTTTATTCCCTACATCAAGTGAAGTACGACGGCGGTCTGCGGAAAATGTCAATTATTTCCGTAAGAAACGAAGCTGCAAAGAAAAAAGGCGTCCGCATCAAGATGGACGCCTTTTTTTCTTTCCCCACCACCCCATTGCGCGGCTTCGCGTTTCGCAAAGCCCGTTCGCATCCCAAGCGGGCGCGGTGATCGCACCCGGAATCCGTTAATTAAATGTCGTAATAGAGGCTGAACTCATACGGGTGCGGACGCATCCGCATCGGGTTCACCTCTTTCGTCATTTTGTAATCGATCCAAAGATCGATGAAATCTTTCGTGAAAACGCCGCCTTTCAGCAGAAACGCATGATCGTGATGCAACGCCTTCAGCGATTCTTCGAGCGAGCCCGGAACCGAAGGAACATGTCTCAATTCTTCCTTCGAGAGCTCGAAGATGTCCTGGTCGAGGGGGCCGCCTGGATCGATTTTGTTTTCGATGCCATCGAGCCCGGCCATGAGCATCGCCGAATACGCGAGATACGGATTGCACGACGGGTCGGGCGGACGGAATTCAAGGCGTTTCGCCTTGGGGTTCGCCGAATACATCGGGATGCGCACAGCCGCGGAACGATTGCGGCGCGAGTACGCCAGGTTCACCGGCGCCTCGAAACCCGGAACGAGCCGCTTATACGAATTCGTCGAAGGCGCTGCAAATGCGACGATTGCGGCGGCGTGCTTGAGCAGGCCGCCGATGTACCAGAGCGCGGTTTGGCTCAGGCCCGCGTATTGATCGCCCGCGAAAAGCGGCTTGCCCTTGTTCCACAGCGATTGATGCGTGTGCATTCCAGAGCCGTTATCGGAATAAACCGGCTTCGGCATGAATGTGGCCGTCTTGCCATATTGCTGCGCCACGTTGCGGATCACGTACTTGTATTTGCACATGTTGTCAGCGGCCTTGATCAAAGTGTCGAAGCGAAAGTCGATCTCGCACTGGCCGGCCGTGGCCACTTCGTGGTGATGGCACTCCACGTCGATCCCGATCGCTTGCATCTGAAGGACCATGTCCGTCCGCATATCCATGAAGTGATCTGTGGGTGGAACGGGGAAGTAGCCTTCCTTATACCTTGGTCGATAGCCGAGGTTGTGTTCCGCGCGGCCGCTGTTCCAGCGCCCTTCATCAGAATCCACTTTGTAAAACGCCGTGTTTTCCTTCGAATCGAAATAGACGTTGTCGAAAATGAAAAATTCCGCTTCGGCTCCGAAGAAAGCCTGATCGGCAACGCCGGACTTCATCAAATAATCTTCCGCGCGGTGTGCCAGGTTGCGCACGTCGCGTTCGTACGGCTTGCGCGAGATAGGGTCCTGCGCGTCGCAGATCATCACCAGCGTTGGCGTATCGCGGAATGGATCCATGAACGCAGTATTAGGGTCGGGAATCAGCAGCATGTCCGACTCGTGAATCTGCGCCCAGCCGCGAATCGAGCTGGCGTCCATCCCGAAACCGTCGTCGAAGGACTCAGCGGTCAACTCTTTTATGGGGTAGCTCACGTGCTGCCAGATGCCCGGGACGTCGATGAATCGCAGGTCGAGGATTTTTGCGTTGTGTTTATTGGCGTACTCGAGAACGCTCTTCGGGTCCATGAAAGCCTCCACTGAGTGCAGCTTGTGGAAATTTACGGGCGGAGGGTAGCGCAAGAGTTCAGCGAACGTCAAGCGGTCAAAGCGGGAGCCCATAAAGATTTTATAAATGTCCCCCATCGCATTTTTGGATGGAATCTGCAGGTTTTGCTTATGCGTTCGACGAGACGTCCGAGATTGATTCGCGTTTCAGCCCCTCTCCGATTGGAAATTCGGCCGGCCGGGGTCAATTGGGGGCGTGCGGCCGCTCTCTCGGCCGCCGACGAGAGGAGTCCCTGGCGCGTTACTGCCCGGCCTTTTAGATATCTCGTGCCGCTGCGAAGCTCGGCTTTGGACACATCGCCGCCTACGATATTGACGCTCCCCGTGAATCTGAATAGAGTCGTATCGTGCCCGCGCGAAAGGTTCAGGTTGGTCAGGTGTGGAAAAAAGAGGGCGGCAGCGAGACGTTCCTCGTGACGAAAGTCTACAACGAGGCGCTGGCGACATTTGCCGTTCTGCGCAAGACCGGCGCCGAAACCGAGCCGCCGATTCGCGTGAAAGTATCGAACGCGGCCGGCGCACAATCTCTCCCGGGTTTTGCCTACACGCAGGAATCCGACGAATTTTAATCGCCGTGCCGCAGCTTCAGGTCCCAAGTCATCAAATCGAGCGGACGGGCATCCGCACCACGTCATCTACCTGCATTGTTTCTTTCACCACGAAGCCTTCCGCGTATTTCACGCCGATCATACGGCCATAATGACGCGCGATCGAACTCATCCGGTCCTCTAATTCATCGAGCGGAAGCGCGACGCGCGACTTGCGGTCTTTCTTCGGCGGGCGGAACTGCGAGGCATAAGTGAGAATCGCCTTCCTGCGGCGCTCATACTCTTCCGTGATATCGACGGCAAACGTTGGCCGCACATCGGCATACGCCGCAGCATAAATAATCTTGAAGGGGCGAAACGGCAACCCCGGCAGCGAATAATTTTTCAGTCCCGCCACAAAGCATGCCTCGTAACACATGCGCCCGGCTGTGTAATGATCGGGATGCCGGCCCTCCCAGTAAGGCAAAATCACAGTGTGAGGCTCGAATTCGCGAATCACCTCGGCTACCGCCATTTTGTACGGTTCGCTATTTTCAAGGTGCGCGTCAGGCAAGCCGAGATTGCGGCGAATCTTCACGCCCATGATTTCCGCGGCCCGCGCGGCCTCTTTCAGGCGCGTTTCGGCTGTTCCGCGCGTGCCCGTTTCGCCGCGTGTCAGGTCCAGAATTCCCGTCCGGTGTCCCGCGCGCGCCATTTTGATCAGTGTGCCGCCTGACGTGAGCTCCGCGTCGTCCGGATGCGGCGCGATTGCCAGCAGATCGAGTCTCATTCCTCCTCCGTTCGCATATATAAATCATCTCACAAGACGCAGCGGTGCGAGTCGCGCAGGTCGGCTGCGAGCACCCTTTGGCGCAGGCCCGCTCGCGCTCGGCGTGAAAAGCGATCAGACCAGAAATCAGTCAGTGAAGTTGATAAGGAGTTTCCGGCTCGGGAATGACGTCCGGCACTTTCGGCGCCTCGATCTTCGCGGCGCCCGCCAGGCCGGTGCCGGTCACGTTATACAAATTCAGCAACGAGCCCTCGTAGCCTTTCACGGCGATGTTGCTGAACTTCACGTCTTTTGCGTTCGCCAGGAAGATTCCCTTTTCGCACGTGCCGGTCACGTTCGAGAGCGTGAAGCCCTCAATTGGTTTTTGCGGCGAGATGTCGACCGCATCCACGAGTGTGGGCACGTCCGTGACGCGAATATTCGAAAAGCGAAAATCCTTCACGGCGGGAATTCCGGCAAGGCCGGGCACAGGATACTGATCTTGAATGCCGGACGTGAGCACCTCGATACGCAGAAATCCTTGCTTCATGCCGGAGACGTCGAGGTCCTCGGCAACGATATCTTCGATGAACGCGCCGCGCCCGATGCGGCTCTTGATGTAAATCGCGTAGCTTCTTGCCCCAATGAACTTGCAATGTTCGACCCGGGCGTTGCGAACTCCGCCCGAAAGCTCGCTGCCGATCCCGATGCACGCAAAAATGGAATCAGCAAACGTGCAATTCGAGATCAGCACGTCTTCCGTTGCATCCATCAGCGCATACGCTTCTTCCCCACGCCCTGATTTCAGCGAAATGCAATCGTCTCCCGTCGAGAAATTGCAGCCGTCGATCACTACACGTTTGCAGGAGTCGATGTCGACCCCGTCGCCGTTGCCGCCCGTGCTTTGCACCGTCAGATTTTTAATCGAGATGTTCTCGCAATTCGTCGGATGAATCGACCACATCAGCCGCATGCTGGTCGAGAAATCTTCCAGGCGAATGTCATTGCAGTTGATGAACTCCATCAGGCATGGATGACGCAGCGGGTTCTGGGCATTCGGCCGCCCGCCGAGTGCTTCATTGCCGGTGATCTTTCCCGGCCCGACGACTGCGATGTGATCGGCGTCAATCGCGTAGACCAGCCCGATGTGGCCCTGAATCCAGCGGCCTTCCCACCGGACTTGGGTCACGGGATAGTCCGCGAAATCCGCCGTACCCACCAGGTTTGCACCTTCCTCCAGCCGCAGCACTGTATTGCTGCGCAGCGCGAGCGACCCTGTCCAATAATTGCCCGCCGGCACCAGCACCTCGCCACCGCCCAGCACTCCGCAGCGGTCCAGCGCCTCTTGGATCGCAGCGGTATCCTTTGTCTGGCCGTTGCCCGTCGCGCCGAAATCTCGGACGTTGAACGTAAGCGGCGGTTTCGGAGGAGCCGCGGCCGCCGCACGCTTCTGCCGACTGTGACCCGCAGGCGCGGGCTTTTCGACTTGCTTCGGGCTGCCCATCTGAGCCGCGACCAACGGCGAAAGCGCCGAAGCTGCAAGCGTGCCCTGGACTGCCTTCTTCAAAAAGCCTCTGCGTTCCATCAGTCTAGCCATAACGAAATCCCTCGCGTTTTATTCCCTAAAAAGTCCGTCCGCTCGTTGAGCGCGGCGGAATCTTCGGTCCGCTGAAATCGGTTGTCAAATAAATTTCCTTCGCCGAGGCACTCAGCGCTTTGCAATCGGCGCATACCCGGAACAGCGCAGCACAGGAAGGCGCGGATATTTCGCGAAACGAGGGTCGCTCGCGGCCAGTCCGCATTGCCAGAACACAGAGCCGCGGTCCGAAACGATTGTTTTTGCGTGAAGGCAATTGGCGCAAAGGCCGGCCGCTGCATCACTTGGTTTCGGGTCGCTATCCATGGTTCGAGGATATCGCGGTCCGCGCAGATCGCGATCGTGGGCGCAGCGAAAGCCAGTCCCGCGGCCTGGGACCGCAAAGGGTCTCCTGTTATTATCTCGGGCCTATGAGCGAAAAGAGATTTTCAGGCAAGGCGGCCTTGGTTACCGGTGCGGGCAAGCGCATCGGGCGCAGCATTGCGCTTCGCCTTGCTGCGGAAGGCGCATCGGTTGCCGTGAACTACAGCAAATCGCGCGCCGAAGCGGAACGCGTCGCCGCGGAGATCAATGCAACCGGTGGCTGCGCGGTGGCCATCCGCGCGGACGTCAGCCGCCGCGCGGACGTTGAAGAGCTTTTCGCCAATGTCGATAAGAACTTTGGAAGGCTCGATATTCTCGTGAACAACGCCGGCATTTTCTTCCCGGCAAAATTCGAGGAGCTGACCGATGAGCAGTGGGATCGCATCCAGAATACGAACCTGAAATCGCAATTCCTGTGCTCGCAGATAGCAGTTCCCATGCTCCGCCGGGCGCGCCGCGGGCACATCATCAATATTTCGTCGCTCGGCGCTTTTTTGGCGTGGCCCTCGTACACGCATTATTGCGTCTCAAAGGCTGGCTCCGTGATGCTCACGAAATGTCTCGCGGTGGCGCTCGGTCCGGAAATCCTGGTGAACAGCGTGGCGCCCGGCACGATTGCCTTTCCGGGAGAGCCCCCACACGAGAATTTCATCCGGCGCGTCCCGGTCCATCGGACTGGAACCGGAGAGGATATTGCGGACGCCGTTGTCTACCTTGCTTCGTCTAAGTTCGTGACGGGCCAAGTGATCGCCGTCGATGGCGGTCGCCTGCTCGTCTGAGGGGCATCGAATCCGCAGCCTGCTGAGTTCCGCTGTGTTAGAATGCCGGGTTATGCCGAAGGGCGAAGATCGGGGGAAGGTGTGAACGCGCGCAAAAAGTTTGTCATCGGCTCGTTTGTAATCATCGCCACGCTGGTTGTGCTCGCTTATGTCGGCTACACGCAAAGCAAAACCTATTACCACACGATCTCCGAAGTTGAGACGATGCACGGCTCTATTCTCCAGCAGCGCATTCGCGTTTCAGGCAACGTCGAGCCCGGCTCGATCCAGCACGTCGATGGTCATATCAATTTCGTGCTCGAGGAAGAGGGGAAAACCCTGCCGGTGAGCTACACCGGCACCGATCCTCTACCGGATACGTTCAAGGACAATGCCCAGGCTCTCGTCGAAGGGCATCTCGCTTCGAATGGCCGTTTCCAGGCCGAAGAGGTACAAGCTAAGTGCGCGTCTAAATACCAGGCAACGCCGCCGGGCGTTACGCCGTCGCAGTCCCCTAGCCAGACCATGGCAAATCCCGCGTCGGCCTCCGGCAGCGGTAGCTAGGACACAAAACCCCGTGGATATTTTCGGCTCATTTGCACTGCTTCTCGCACTCGTCGCGGCGGTCTACGCGTTCGTAGCCGGCATCGCCGGGATCATCACGCACCGCGCCCTGCTCATCAAGAGCGCGCGCAACGCAGGCATGGCCGTCTGCGTCCTCGTAGCCGTTGCGGTTGCCACTCTCGAATTCTTCCTCCAAACGGATAATTTCAGTCTCGCCTACGTGGCCGAGCACAGTAACACAGCGCTGCCCTGGTATTACAAATTCGCGGCGCTCTGGTCCGGGCAGGAAGGTTCGCTGCTCTGGTGGACGTTCCTGCTTTCGATTTACGTCTTCTTCGCGCTCTTCCTCAACCGCAAGCGCCATCCTGAGCTGATGCCCTACGTCGGCGTCATCCTCTCGGGTGTCCAAATCTTTTTTCTTACGCTGAATAACTTCGTCGCCAGCCCGTTCAGCGTGCTGGGCGCCGCGGATGGCTCCGGCGTGATGCACCTGGCTCGCATCGCGGAGGGCAGCGGCCTCAATCCGCTGCTGCAGTATCCGGAGATGGTGATCCATCCTCCCATGCTGTATTCGGGCTACACGGGATTCACCATCCCGTTTGCATTTGCGCTCGCGGCATTGCTCGGCCGCTATCCCGGCGAAAAATGGATCCACATCACGCGCCGCTGGACGATGGTCGCTTGGACATTCCAGACCATCGGCATTTTGCTTGGCGCGCACTGGGCTTACGCCGTGCTCGGTTGGGGCGGCTACTGGTCGTGGGACCCGGTCGAAAACGCATCGCTTCTCCCGTGGATCACGGCCACGGCCTTTCTGCATTCGGTGATGATGCAGGAAAAGCGCGGCATGATGAAAATCTGGAACGTGTGGCTCGTCTTCGTCACGTTCATGTTATGCATTCTCGGCACTATGCTCACGCGCTCCGGCGTGGTCAGTTCCGTGCACGCCTTCGCGGAATCATCGATTGGCGGCTGGTTCGTCGGCTTCCTTGCGATCATCCTCGCGGTCTGTCTCGTAGCCTGGTACAGGAACCGCGATTATCTGCGCAGCGACAATCAACTCGATTCGCTTGTCTCGCGCGAATCGAGCTTCCTTTTCAACAATCTGATTCTCCTTGCCGCCTGCTTCGCGGTCCTCTGGGGCACGCTCTTTCCGGTCTTCTCCGAATGGTTCACCGGCAGCAAGATCAGCGTCGGGCCGCCCTTCTTCAACAAAGTGAACGTGCCGATCGCGCTTTTCCTGATTTTCCTCACAGGCGTCGGCCCTTTGCTCGCCTGGCGCAAGACATCGCTCGACGGCCTGCGCCGCAATTTCGCTTGGCCACTCGCCGTAGGAGTCGCCTCCGGCATCGCCGCGTATATTTTCGGCTTCCGCAATTTCTACGCGCTGATTTGCCTGATTCTCTCGGTCTTCGTCACGCTGACCATTTTCTCCGAGTTTTATCGCGGCGCTCGCGTCATCGCCGCCCGCGACCACACTGACCTTTTCACTGCCGCGCGCGAACTCACCATGCGCAATACACGCCGATACGGTGGCTATATCGTTCACTTCGGCATGATCGTGATTTTCATCGGCATCGCGGGCTCCGCCTTCAACAAAGACGTCGAGCGCCAGATGCACGTCGGCGACACCCTGCAAATCGGGCCTTATTCGCTGCTCGTCCAGAATTTCGACGAAACCACGAACGCAAATTACGACGCGCAGCGCGCCACCATCGAAGTCTTCCGCGACGGCAAATCGCAAATGATGCTTTTCCCGGAGCGCCGCACATATTCAGCCAGCGGAGTCACCGAAACGATTGTCGCCGTCGAAAGCTCTCCGCTGCGCGATTTGTATGTTGTCTATTCCGGCATCAGCCCTGACACGAACCAGCCGGTACTCCACGCGTACTTGAACCCGCTGGTGAAATGGATTTGGTTCGGCGGCGTGATCGTGGTCCTCGGCACAGGCCTCGCGATGCTGCCCAATCGCCGCAACGCAATCGTCTTGCGCCCCGTCGAATCGCGCATCAGCGACCCGCTCACCGGCGGAGGTACCGTCGTTCCCGCAGTCGGCCCGATCAGCCGAAGTACGAGCACCCATGAGTGACTTACTTCGAATCGAATTGTCATCCGGAGCGGCTTCGCGAAGGGGACGCCCGAGAGATCTACAATCCGGCCCGCCAGCCGTGCCCTTGTACCGTGCGAGAGAGGTTCGCGGCTCCGCTCGTTTCCTCATCTATGTCGCGGCCTCACTTTTGCTGGTCCTTGTGACTTGCGTTTCCGCTCCCGCCCAAGAGGGCGCGATCAACGCCCCTGACGCAACTCTCTCTCCCGCCCAGGCCGCGCGCGCCGAATCACTCGGCAAGCGCGTCAAATGCATGTGCGGCGGTTGCGACGACGCCGCCGGCATGTGCACCCACAGCGGCGGCAATTTCGCTGGCCCTTGCGATGTAGCCAAAGCCGAATTGAAGGAAATCGATGATCGCGTCGCGAAAGGCCAATCCGACGACCAGATCCTGCAAGCCTTCGTTCAGGAATACGGCCCCACGGTGCTGATCGAGCCTCCGAAGAAGGGCTTCGATTTGCTCGCGTGGGTGATGCCCATTGCGCTGCCGATTATCGCCGTGCTCCTCGTCTGGGGCGTGGTCACGCGCTGGCGCGAACGCTCCTCCACGCTTGCTCCCGCCGGCGGCCCGCCCGTTGACGCGAATCTTCTCGCCCGCGCCCAGCACGAATCGGGGCAAGCCGATGAGTAACGTCGATATCGTCGTGGCCTGCGCCCTGCTTCTCGCAGCCGTGATCCTCTTCGTGTTCAACGTCCACATCGAGCCCTCGGACGTCGCCGCTCACCGCACCAAGCTCGATCAGCTTATGGAGCGCCGCGACGCGATTTACGACAACCTGCGCGATCTCCGCTTCGAGTATCGCGCCGGAAAATTTTCCGAAGCCGATTACGAAGAAACCAAGCAATCGCTCGAAATTGAGGCCGCGCGTGTCCTCGCCGAAATGGATACGCTCATGGGCGCCGTGCCCACCGCCGCCACGCGCCAGGCCGCATCAGGAAAAGGACGTTCAGAATGACTTGCAGCGTCGCATCGAATTTTGCCCGCCGCTTCGCTAAGCGGTTTCTCCTCGCTTCTTTGCTTCCTTGCCTCCTTGCCACTGTCACCCTTGCTGGCACCGTTTCCGGCACGGTCACCAACGGCACCACCGGCAAGCCCGCCGCCGGCGTGGAAGTCATCCTCATCCAGCTTCAAGGCACCATGCAGCCCGTCGCGAACACCAAGACCGACGCCCAGGGCCGCTATCAGCTCAGCAGCGACATTCTCGGCACCGCGCCCATGCTCCTTCGCGCGGTCTATCGCGGCGTTTTCTATCATCAGCCCGTCCCGCCGGGCACCACCACTGCGGACGTCCAGGTCTTCGAGCCGACCGATAAAGCGAGCGCGTTTTCCATCACCGCGCACGCCATCATCCTGCAGCCCAACGGCAGCAGCCTCACCGTCGGTGAGGAATTCAACATTTCGAACACCACGAATCCGCCCGTAGCCTATTACCGCCCAAACGGCTCCTTCCTCTTCACGCTGCCGCAGGGTGCCCAAGTGCAGGAAGTATCCGCCGGAGGCTCGTCCGGCATGCCCGTGATCCAGACGCCCATCGACAAGGGCAATGGCGTGCAAGCCATTGATTTCCCCTTCCGCCCCGGCGATAGCGAGGTTCGCGTCACTTACAGCGTGCCGTATTCGGGCGACCAGACCACGCTTCACACGAAATCGATGTACGACGCCACAAACGTCGCCTATTTCGCCGCGCCCACCGTCCACGTCACCGCCGACGGTTTTTCCCCCGCCGGCACTGAACAGGGCTACGACGCGTATCTGCGCAAAACCGTGCCCGCGAACACCGAACTCGTCGCCTCGATTTCCGGCACGGCCCCGCCGCCGTCGAATGCGGACTCGTCGTCCAGCGGCGATAATTCGCAAAACGCCGCCGCCGGTACAAGCGGCGATTCGAGCGCCAGCAGCACGCCCGCCGCGAACATCACCACCATGCCCGCCCGTCTCGATAGCCTGAAGTGGGTGCTTGCCGCCGGATTCGCCGTAATCTTCGCCCTCGGCGCGATTTTCGTGATGCGCCGCCCTGACGCGCTCGCCGTCGCCGGCACCGGTGAAGCCGCCGCCGTGCCACCGCCTCCGGTTGTTCCCAAGCCCAAACCCGCGCCTCCCGCGCCCGCTTTTAAAACGGTCAGCGATCTCGACGGTGCCGTCGGGACCAGCCTCGATCAGCTCAAAGACGCGCTTTTCCGTCTCGAACTTCGCCACCAGGCCGGCACGATCTCCGTCGAAGACTACGGTCGCGAGCGCCAGCGCATCGATCAGAAGCTGCGCGATCTCGTGCAAGGTTAAGCCGCGCCTTGGCCTCCGCCGCCGCGCCACCTCACACTGTGCAACAAGGTCTTGGCATTCGATTTGACCGCGTCGAGCGGCGCTTCGGCTCGCTCGTCGCGCTGCGCAGCGTCTCTCTCGAAATTATCCCCGGCGAATTCGTCGCGCTCCTTGGCCACAACGGAGCAGGGAAGACCACTTTGCTCCGCATCGCAGCCCAACTGATGCGGCCCAGCCGCGGCGCCGTGAAATTTGTCGAGGCGCGCCCTGACGCGTCCCACGCCGATCCCTCGGACAAACTCAAAGACGAAGTCCCCGACGTCTCGGTGAAAGCGCTCATCGGCCTCGTCGCTCACAGCCTCTTGCTCTACGACGAACTCTCCGCCGCGGAAAATCTCACGCTCTTCGCCAAGCTCTACGCGCTCGACAACGTCCCCGTCCGCGTTTCAGCCGCACTCGAAGCGTGCGGCCTTGCCTCCCGCGCCACCAGCCAGGTGCGCACCTTTTCCCGCGGCATGCGTCAACGCCTCGCCATCGCCCGCTCGCTTCTGCATTCCCCGCGCCTTTTGTTGCTTGACGAACCCGCCGCAGGCCTCGATGCCCAGGGCCTCGCTTGGTTCAGCGCCACTCTCGAACGCCTGCGCGGCAATGGCTGCACCGTCCTGATGAGCACTCACGCGCGCAATGAGTCGCTCGATCTTGCCACGCGTGCCGTCGTCCTCGCCGCGGGGCGAGTTCGTCACGACACCGGACCCGGCAACGATCCCCGCCCGCTTCTCGAATCGCTCCGCACTGAGGCCTGAACGATGAAAGCGCTCCGCGCCACATGGACGCTCTTCGCCAAGGAGTGCCGCCTCGAATTCCGCACGCGTGAACTTCTCACCGCGACCGTGGTCTTTTCGCTCATCATCATCGTCTTCTTCAGCTTTGCATTCGATCCCACCCCGGCCGAGTCCCGCCGCTACGGCCCCGGTCTGCTCTGGATCGCCTTCTTCTTCGCCGGCTCGCTTATGGTGAACCCCTCCTTCGCCCGAGAGCAGATCAATGACACGCTTGACGCGCTCCGCATGGCGCCTGTCCCCAGCTTCGCCGTTCTCAGCGCCAAAATTCTGGCGAATTTGCTCTTTCTCTCGATCGCTGAGGCTATCCTTGTCCCGGTCTTCAGCGTCTTTTATAACGTGTCCCTTGTGGGAATCGTGGGGCGCCTCATTCTTGTTCTCGTTCTTGGCACGGTCGGACTCGTGATCACCGGCACCGTCTTTTCGGCGATTTCGGCGCACGCGCGCATGCGGGAATTGCTTCTGCCCGTCTTGCTGCTTCCCTTTCTCACGCCGGTTCTGATTGCCGCCGTTTCCACCACCATTTCGCTTTTTGGCGATGCCCGGGAGCTCGATCGTACATGGGTCACATTCCTCGCGGGATTTGATATCGTGTTCCTTGCGGCTTCCTGGATTCTTTCGGATTTTCTTGCGGAGGGGTAAAGTCTGCTTCAGATGAAAGCTCGCATCCCAATAACGCTGCTCGTCGCCGCCCTCGTCTTTTTCGGAGGCTTCGCCGGCCTCTTTATCGCGCCGGACGAAGCCACCATGCACGAAATCCAGCGTATCTTCTATTTCCACGTCCCGCTGTGGACCGCGATGACCCTGGCGCTGTCGATCTCTTGTTTCTCATGTATCGCGTGGTTGGTTTCACGCCGCGCCACGTTTGATCTGCTGGCTGTCGCCGGCGCGGAAGTCGGCGTTCTCTGCTGTACCGGCGGCCTGATCACTGGAATGCTTTGGGGAAAGCCCGTTTGGGGCATTTGGTGGACGTGGGACGCGCGCCTCACCAGCACATTCGTTTTGTGGCTGCTTTATATTTCCTATCTGCTGCTTCGCGAACTGATCGAAGATCCGCACCGCCGCGCCACTCTCTCCGCCGTATTCGGGGTTTTCGCCTATCTCGATCTTCCCATCGTCCTTCTCTCCACCACGCTCTGGCGGACGCAGCACCCGCAGCCCGTGCTTTTCGGCGGCCCGAAGTCGATCAACCACACCATGCTCATGGTTTTCCTGCTGTGTATGGTTGCCATCGTCGGCGTAATGATCCTGATCCTGATTGACCGCTATCGCCTCGAGCGCCTGCGCTTCGAACTCGACGAACTCCGCGTCGAAATCGAGTCTCGCGAAATGGACGCGCAGCAGCTTCCGGCTAAGCAGGCGGTTCCCGGCAAAGAGCTTCCCGCGAAAGGAACGGCATGAGCGATTTTGATTTTCTTTTTACCGCATGGATGGTCGTTTGGGCCGTCTTCTTCGTGTACGAGATCTCCGTGGCTAAGCGCATCGGCCACGTCCGCGAAGAAATCGACCGCCTCAAAGACCAGCTAAACAGCCAGAAAGCCTAGCGCTAAATAGCCAGCAACCCTAGCGGCCATCTTCAGTGGGCGAGTTGGTTTCGTCTTCGTAGCGCCTGGCTCGCGTTCCAATTGGCGCCTTTGCATTTATGTAGAAGCGCCGGCGTCTTGCTGGCTGCCCTTGAATTGCCTTTAATCTCAGCGTTCCTTCCCCGTACCTGCCGCCTGTCTGCGCAAATCGATGACTTGTGGTATAAAGAGTGTTCCCAGCGAGCTGTATCGGTGGCAAACGTGTCTGACGGCAAAAGAATCGGCGTTGTGGTTTTCCAACTAGGCGGGCCGGATACGCTTGAGGCGGTCGAGCCGTTCCTCTATAACCTCTTCTGCGATCCGGACATTATTAATTTTCCCGGCTCCTTTCTCGCCCGGAAGCCGCTGGCCAAGCTGATCTCCACCACGCGTTCGAAAACCGTCGGCAAGCACTACGCCGAAATCGGCGGGGGATCGCCCATCCGCCGCCTCACCGAAGAGCAGGCCGTCGCCCTCGAATTGGCCCTCAAGCCGCACATTCCGGCTCGCGTGGTCGTCGCCATGCGCTATTGGCATCCCGATACTCAGGAGGCCATCGCCGTGCTCGAAAGCGAACCCTACGACGAGCTCGTGCTCCTGCCGCTCTATCCCCAATATTCTTTTGCCACCACGGCCAGCAGCCTCAAGGAATGGAACCGCCGATTTAAGCCTAGAGTTCCCGTCCGCCTGATCGAGAATTTCTACGATCATCCGGACTATATCGCGGCCATCGTCGAGCGCATTGACAGCGTCCTGAGCACCGTCTCCGATCCGAGTTCCGTCGTGCTGGTTTTCAGCGCGCATGGGCTGCCCCAGGTCCTCGTCGATAAAGGCGATCCTTATCCCAAACAGATCGAGGCCACCGTCCAGCTCGTGCGCCAGCTCGGTGCTTGGAACAACCCGCACGTTCTCTGTTTCCAGAGCAAGGTCGGCCCGCAAAAGTGGCTCCAACCGTCGCTCACCCACACAATCGAAAGCTTGGCGCGCGACGGCGTCCGCCGCGTCCTGGTAATTCCGATTTCTTTCCTCACCGAGCACATCGAGACCCTTCACGAGATCAATATCGAGGCTCGCGAGCACGCAGAATCGCTCGGCATCCACGAATTCCACACCATGCCCGCCCTGAATGATTCGCCTTTGCTGATCCGCGGTCTTGCCGACCTGGTGCTCCGTGCCGTCGGCATGCGCGCCGGCGTGGCCTCCTTGGCAACCTAATTAGACACGGTCCGCTCCCAGTCCGCCTAGGATTCGTCCGCCCCCACCCTAGCGATCGATCTTCGGCCAAGACGATGGGAATTCTTCAGGATTTCTTCATCGCACGTTAATTTTCGCTTAAGCAGATTGCCCGCAATTCACAAAAAATACAGGCTTTACGGTATGGATCAGCCCCCTCGCAGACACTAAGCTCGTTCGCATCTGATGTCGGCGGGAGCTTCGCCGAAACGTTGGAAGCAATCAAAGCGGAGACTCACGATCTCCCAATATTGCCTCCCTATACTACCAACGTTTCATCACGCGGCGCGGCTCCCGTCCTTCCTTTTGGGTCTCCTTCGCTATCTGATCGCCTAGCCGCGTTTCCTCTTCAGCGCTTGCCTTCGTCATCCTCTCTGTAGAACTGCTGCATCAGGTTGTGCCGCCGCATGAAATCGCCCACCCGGATTAGTTCGGCCACACCGTAAGCAGTGCCGCCAAGGGCGTAGCGCGTGGCATGGAGCCTGTCCGTCTTTTCGCACAATTGTAATTCGTCCCTTCGAGCGTCCAGTATCTGGGCGCTTTCGTTCGAGTGCTGCGTCACCATGTTTGAAAAAGCGTCACGGTCGAATATAAAGTGCTCGGGAATATCCCAAGCAGCCGCGTCGGCCCGGCACTGCTCGGGCGTCGGCGCATGCTCCACTTGCGCGCTTCTCGCAGGACGCGAAAACCAAAATATTAAGGGCACAGTGAGCAGAACTGAGAAGGTCAGCTTACGCATAGGGTTACAGCCTCCATGCGTCGAATCGTATCACGCGCTGTCCGCTGGCGACTTACGTACGCGCCGTCCGCGCACCCAAAGAGACAGTAAGCACGGCGTCACGGGGCTTGCCCGGACCATCCAGAGCTGACGCTCTAGGCTTTAGGGAAATCAGGCTGCGGCACCGCGGGCGACTTGCGGCGTGACGCGCTTCAGCTCGAGCGAATACATCCCGACCCGGTCGGCGTCCTCAAGCAAACCCATCAGAGAGAGAAATGTGGTCAAAACGGCGTCCTTCGACCCGTTCGACAAACGCATATTCGAAGCGGCCCGTGAAAGCACTACGGCGGACTCGACTGCGTAGCTGGCAAGCTGGTGGCGATATTCTGGGCTGACGGCGTGTGTGGCCACTTGGCGACGTATCACGGCGCAGGTGCGTTCCACCGCCGCGATGTAGTGCGTGAAGCAGAGTCCGGTCGCCAGAAGCTCCTCGGGAAGAGGCGTTTCGAGGCAAACGGTACAGGCCCCGTGATCTGCAATAGGCGCCATCTGCGTTTCCCCCAGATAGACCGGCATCTGCACGAAACGTGCCGCACCCGAACACTTAGGCGCAAACTGTTGCACTCTCG
>Ga0335074_10001480_pt1 | contig 31856 bp, 23 predicted proteins | sample Lox_Sample_23_FD_206715 | JGI IMG/M metagenome (GOLD analysis project Ga0335074, IMG submission 206715) | Soil microbial communities from Loxahatchee National Wildlife Refuge, Florida, United States - Lox_Sample_2.3 | ecosystem: Environmental > Terrestrial > Soil > Wetlands | place: USA... | reverse complement strand
TGTGCGCGAAGACGCTGTTGATGTAATCGAGTTGGGCGGTCGCGACGGATTCCTGGGATTGCACCACGTCAACATTGTCGGCGACCCCTGCGTCATAGCGCTGGCGCGTGAGATCGAGATTCTGTTGCGCTACCTGGAGATTTTGTTGAGATACTTCCACTTGACTGCGGGCGGCCTCCAGATCGAGGTACGCATTCCGAACGTCGCCTTCCACGCGTCCGCGAAGATCTTGGATCTCCGCTTGCCGCTGGGCCAGCGCCGCGTCGGCCTGCTCGATGTCGCCTTCAATATGTCCGCCTTGCCAGATCGGAAAATTCAGGGTTCCCGTGACGTCGAACGTTCCGTGGGCGTTTGACGGATTCTCGCCGATGGCTCCATAATTCGCACTCAACGATAGAGAGGGCAGGCGTTCGTCTCGCGCGGCCGCGCGTGCCCGTTCCGCGGCTCGCACCTGCGCTTCCGCCGATTTTAAATCCGACCGTTGCGCAAAGGCCTGCTTCAACGCGTCATCCAGGCTGACCGCCGAAGCGGGAGAGAACGGAACATCGTCCGCAAGATCATAGTTGTTGTTGGGAGGAAGTCCGGTGATGCGAGCGAGATTGATTTTTTGCTTTGCGAGATCGTTTTGTAGCGATGTCAAGCGCTGCTGTTCCGTCAGCATCTGGATGCGGCTGCGGTTTACGTCGATCTGCGCGACCAACCCGACGTTGTGCTGCTGCGATGCCTGACTATAGAGCGCCTGGGCGGTTTCAAGCTGCGCTTGCGACGATTGAACTCGTGCCGCGGCGGCGATCACCTGCAAATATGCGCCCCCGGCAGCCAGGACGACCAGGTCCCGCGCATCCCGTGCCGATAATTGACTGGCTCGAAGATTCTCCTGGGCCGAGCGGCGATTGTTCCACTCCGTCATGTCGGCGACCGTTTGAGTAAGCGTTGCCCGCAAATCGAAATAGTTGAATGGGCCGACGACGGCGGGAATCGAAACGCCCGGGATCGGAATATGGAATCGGATTCCAGACGCTTCCAGATTTATTTGTTCCACCGTCTCCGACAAGTATCCGTTCACATTGGGTAGCAGCGCGCTCCGCGCGATCCGGAGTTCGCCATGGGCTTGCCGCTCTGCTTCGGACAAACTGATGGAGCCCAGGTTATAAGCAAGCGCACGGTCGATCGCATCCCGCAGCGACAGCTTGCCGGTGAATGGCTTTCTGCCTTCCGCGCTTCCGGCGAATGCCCCTTGCACCTGAACTTGCGGATTGATCGTATTTACGCTGGTCGTGGTCCCCGGAACGGGCGATTCGGTGGCAGTAACCGATCCGTTCGCCGCGGCGCTGCCCGACAGTGGAAGTTGATTGGCGCGTGGCGATTGGCCTTGGCTGGCGGGGGGACCGAACTGCGCAAACAGGCAGGTCGCAATGAAGAACAGCGAGAATCGCATTCTGGCTCCTTCTTTGAGTTATGAAAAATTGCAGGTTTAACTGAGCTGTTTCCGGAAGCGCCAAATACTGAGCGAACCCAAAACAAGCGTAATGAGAAACAAACCCAGGAAATTGGGCCAAAGCTCCGCGAAGCCGCTGCCTTTGAGCATGCTGGAGCGGGCAATGACCGCGAAATGATGAATCGGATTGATCACCGTAACGGGCTGCAACCAGGCCGGCATCGCTTCCACCGGGTTCAACGCACCGGCGGTGGCATTGATCGGCGGATTGATGAAGAACGCCAACAATTGTGCCTGTTGCGCCGATTTGGAAAACGTCGCGTTCACGGTGCCGATGCCGATCCCCGACAAAATACACAAAGCGGCGCCGCACAGCACGAGGGGAAGCTTGCCGTGAAACGGAACGCCGAAGGCGACTTTCATGACGATGGTCGCGAGGATCGACATCAGGAATAGCAAGATAAACAACGGCGCGATTTTGGCGATGACGATTTCTGACGTGGAGGCCGGCGACATGAGCAACTGCTCGATCGTTCCCGCTTCGCGTTCCTTGACCATAGCGCCCGCGGCGACGAGCGAGCTGTTCAGGATCAGGAGCAACCCGAAAACTCCCGTCACGATGAACCAGGAATCCTTTAGCCCAGGATTGTACAGATAGGCCGGAAACAACTGCACTCGTCCCGGGCGGGACAAATTCGGCGCCGAAATCTGCTTGAAATTTGCGTGCAGACCTTGCGCTGCCAATCCGGAGCTGTAGGATTGAATCACGCCTTCGGCGTAGCCTTGCGCGATCGCCGCTGTGTTCGCGTTCATCGCGTTCAACAAGAACTGCACAGTAACGGGGCGGCCGCGCTCCAGATCGCGATCAAAATTATACGGAATCACGACTCCGGCATCCACTTTGTTTTGGCTGATCGCATTGCCGAGCTTCTCAACGGACGCGTATTCGCTGACTAGCCGGAAGCTTTCGCTCTGGCTGAGTTGAGCGATCAGTTCGCGGCTCTGCGGCGTTTGGCTATCGTCCACCGCGCCGAGCTTGATGTTTTCCACGTTCGCGCTCAAAGCGAATCCCAGGAGAAGCAATTGCAATGTGGGCGGAAGAATCAAGGAGAAGGCCAAGCGCCGGTCGCGGCGGATCTGGCCGAATTCTTTGCGAATAAGCGCGCCGAGTCGATGATTGATCATGGCCATAGATTTATACCGCCAGTTGCATGCGGCGCATCTTGCGCCAGGCGATTCCGTAGAATACGCTGCCAATCACGGGGATGATTGCGACCTTGTACCAGGTGGCCGGCCACCCGCCGCCTTCGAGCAACGCGTCGCGCACGATCTCGATGTAGTAGCGGCCCCAGATGATATTTGAGATCCAACGGATGCCGACCGGGATGTTGTCGATCGGAAACATGAGGCCCGAGAGCAGGAAGACCAGCAGGAAGCCGCCGAACGCGACTACCTGAATTGCGGCCACTTGGCTTGGAATCGCGGCGCCCACCATGGTCCCAAACGCGGCGACGCAAAAGGCGTAGAGGATCGTCGCGACGAAGAACGGAGTAGGATCGCCCGCGAAGCTCAAGCCGAAGTAGGTGAAAAGCGCGATCAGCATGAGCAGGCATTCGGCTAGCGTCACAGCCATAAAGGCGGCAATTTTCCCCAGCAGAAATTCATGCGCGGAGATGTTCGATACATAGACCTGCAGTATGGTCTTCTGTTCGCCCTCCTTCGCCATGGCCAGCGACGCAAGCAGTGGCGGAAACATGGAAAGCCCGAGGACGAAGATGCCGGGGCCAAAAAACTTCTTGGAGGAACGCCCCGGGTTATACCACAACCGGATGGCGGCCTGTACCGGTTGCACCTGTGGAGAGTGCAGTGCATCGAAGGCGCGGGTGATCTCTTGCGAATATCCGGCCATCAATTGGGCGGTGTTGGCATCCGAGGCGTCGATCAGCAATTGCACTGGCGTAGTCACGCCCCGTGCCATGTCCCGGCCAAAATGTTGCGGAATGATGAGAGCCGCGTGGGCGAGGTTGGCGGTGAAGGCTTGTTCCGGCTGGCGGTCGGTAGGCCATGAAACAACGTGGAACGTTATGGAAGCGGTGAACGCGTCGGTAAAGGCGCGCGAAGCGGGCGAGGCGTCGAGATCCTGCACGATGATGGGCAGGTGATCCGGCGTGAGTGAAAGCGCGGTCGACATCAGAACCAGGAGCACCAGGGGCAGCACCAGTGCGAGCGCCAGCGTTCGCCAGTCGCGTACGATCTGAATCAGCTCTTTCCGGCTCTGCGCAAGAATTCGTCTCATAGTCGCGCGCCTTTCTATTCGTCCGTTGCCGCAACTTTCCCTTCGAGCCGTGCTTTTTCGACAACACTGATAAACACGTCTTCCATTGAGAATCGGCCTTCACGAACCTGCTTCACCTGGATTCCATTCGATTCGAGCTTCTGTCTGGTGGTTTGCTCGCCTTTTGCCACATCCTCGTCGGTAATGACGTGCAGCCGGTCGCCGAATAACGAGATCCGCCAGCGCTCGGTGTCCACCTTGAGCAGATCCGCTGCGCGCTGCGGCTGATCGACGACGAATTCCAGCAGATGGCCGGTCTGCTGTTTTTTGATCTCGCTCGGGCTTCCTTCAGCAACCAATTCACCTGCGACCATCAGGCCGAGCCGATTGCACTGTTCCGACTCCTCCAGATAATGTGTGGTTACGAGGATCGCTGTCCCCGCATCGGCCAGCCGGTTAATCATGGACCAGAAGGCGCGGCGAGCGAGAGGATCCACGCCGGAGGTTGGCTCATCGAGAAACAGCACGCTTGGTTCGTGCATGATTGCCGAGCCGAAGGCCACGCGCTGTTTCCATCCGCCGGGCAAACTGCCCGTGATCTGGCTCTCTTTACCTTCCAGCCCCGAAAACGACAAAACCCACTGGACCTTTTCGTCGCGTTCCCGGCCCGGCACACCGTACACTCCGGAGAAAAAATCGAGATTCTCCCGGATCGAAAGATCGTCGTACAGAGAAAACTTCTGAGACATGTAGCCGACCCGCTGGCGCACGCCTTCGGATCGCAGATCGCGCCCGCCCGCGAGTTGCACATCGCCTGAGGTGGGTTCCAAAAGGCCGCTCAGCATTTTGATGGCGGTGGTTTTGCCGGCTCCGTTCGCTCCCAGCAACCCGTAAATCTCGCCATATCGGACCCGGAAGTTCACGCTCCTTACGGCAGTGAAGTCGCCGAATCTTCTGGTGAGATTGCTTGCGCCGATCGCGATTTCTCCGCGCAGATCGCGATGGGAATGGCGGGCAGGGAAAGGCTTTTCATGGACTGCCTGACCCAAAGTACGGAGCTTGGCGACAAATACGTTCTCGAGCGTCGGCTCATCCTCTTGCAGTTCGGGCTCGGGCAGGCCCGCGGTTTTCAGTTCCTGCTCGATCACTTCCTTGGCTTCCTGCGGCTCGGGAGTGAGGAGATCGAGCCGGTCGCCGAATCGCTGAACGTCCAAAATCGGTTGATCCGGCCCGCTCAATTCCGAGAGAACGCGCTCGGCTTCGGCCAGCTTGTTGGTTCGCAACTCGATCCGCCGGGCCTTCAAACTGGTTCGCACGGCGGCGGGAGTCCCCATTTGCTGAATCGCGCCTTCATGCAGCAACGCCACGCGATGACAGCGCTCGGCTTCGTCCAGGTAGGGGGTGGCGATTAGAATCGTGAGCCCGTCGGCCGCCAGATGCGCCAGCGCAGCCCAAAACTCACGGCGCGAGACCGGGTCGACACCGGTGGTCGGTTCATCGAGCAAAAGAACATGCGGTTGCGGGACCAGCGCGCATGCCAGCGCCAGCTTCTGTTTCATGCCACCGCTCAGCTTACCCGCCAACCGGTTCGGGAAACGATCCATATCGAACATCTGCAAATAGCGATGCCCACGTTCTGCGATCTCGCGAGTAGGGATGCGCCGGAGATCGCCGATATAGTGGATATTCTCCATCACCGTGAGATCCGGATAAAGGCTGAAGGCCTGTGTCAGGTAGCCGGTTTGCGCGCGAGCTTCCCGTGCCGGCCGGCCAAAAACTTCTGCTAGGCCCGCGCTTGCTTCCATGACGCCGGCCAGGATCTGGAAGGTGGAGGTTTTGCCGGCTCCATCGGGGCCAATCATGCCGAAAATTTCGCCGCGCTGGACTTCGAAATCAATGCCGCGCACCGCCTGGATCGGGCCGTAGTGTTTCCGCAGGCCGCTGACTCGGATGGCCGCGGTTTGCACCGGTGCGCTCGCAGTCGTCGATTCCTGATCCGCGGTCGTCATCTTCGCCGGCTCGCCTCCGGCCATACGGTGCCTTCCGTGAGAATTTCGCCATCCGCCGGCATACCCGGCTTGGCGTATCCAAAAGCCGCTTTCAGTTGCAGCTTCACTCCCACCACTTCCTTCACGCGTTCGTTCTGAAAGTACGTGTTTTCCGGGGTGAATGTCGCCTCAGGGTCAATGCGTGAGACGTAGGCGTCGATGGCTTGTTTGGGATTGGAATCCAGAAACACGTGGGCGGGCTGTCCGAGCTTGACCTTGCCGATCTGTCCTTCCGGGACGAAGCCTCGCAGATAAACCTTGTGCAAATCGATCATGGTGACCAGCGTGGTCCCGGAGGTAACCACCTCGCCGGGTTCGGCTGCGCGCGTCGCAATAACCCCGTTGAACGGCGCTCGCACAATCAGATCGTTGCGATTGGCCTCGGCCTCCAGCAATTGTCCTTGCGCTTGCCGCGTGCTCGCTTCCGCGCTTGCGACCTCGGATTGCTGCTGTACAATCTGCCGGCGGACGATCGCGACCTGCGCCTCGCGGATGGGCGGATTTTGTAGGTTGGCACGAGCTGCGGTCAGCGCGCCCTGTGCCGCTTCAACCCGCCTGCGTGCCGCTGTTACGGATGCTTCGGCTTGCTCGGCAGTCGAAATTGCTTGCTTGGCCTGACGCTCAGAGGCCGCTCCGGTTTTCGCGAGACGCGTGTAGGCGTCGCGATCGAAAGCCGCGATTTGATACGCCGCCTGCTGCTGTGCGAGGTCGGCCTGGGCGGCGGTTAACTGTGCTTCCGCCTGGCGAACCAGCCCTTGAGAGTCCGTTTTGGCTTGAGCGGTTTGAATCTGGTTCTGTTCGAGTTGCTGCTCCAGGACCGAAATCTGATCTTGAGCCGCCCTGGCTTTGGCCTGCGCCACTGCGACGGCTGCGCGCGCCTGATCTTCCTGGGCTTGAATCTGCTCATCGCTCAAAACCGCGATGATGTCGCCGGCCTCCACGCTGTCGCCTTCGCGGAAGCGGATTTCGAGAATGCGTCCGGTGGTTTTCGGCGAGATGGCGGAATCGTCCCCCTCGATGCGTCCGCTCAAGGCGACAATGCTCGGAGGGAGGTTTGGTCCCGCGAAGAAAAGCCTCCATGCAAAATACGCGGCAGCGCCGAGCAGAACGAGAACCAAGGCCACCAGCAGGAATTTGGGACGCCCTTTAACTGGCGCTTGCTCTTTCTGATCCCGCGGGGCGGCGGGATGCAGGGCGCCGGCTTTTGCGCTATCGGCCGTTTCGGGCTGGGGCATTGCCGCTCCGTGAGCGCACTGCATGCCGGGGCTTCCCGTTGCGCGCGCTCTGTTCCGAGTGTCCTTTTAGATAAGCTAGCGAAAAATCCGCAATATGGTTAGCGATTTGATCGATTTGATCCGGCGCGACGTTCAGTTCCGGCCAAAGCCGGCTCAGGAACGGCCCCGCGAGCACATAAAGAATCACTTGTCCCATGACGCTCTGCGCGCAAAGACGAGTCTTGGCGTCATCGCCCGGCAACCCGAGCAGCGCACCCACAACGTCGCACAGTTGGTTGAAAATCGGTTGCGAAACGCTCTTCATGATCCGCGCCATCGCCGGCGTGGGCTGTGCCATTTCATGCGCCAGAATCCGGAACAACCAGCCGGTTTGATCGCGCGAGACTGCGCCGCGCAGCCGGGCTTTGATGACGTCGCGCAGAATATCCTCCGGGGGCGCTTTTTGGCTCAAGGCCGCTCGAACCGCATCGATTCGTGCAGCGCTCAGCAGGCGCCGAAGGACTTCGTTGTATAGCTCCAGTTTGTCACCGAAGTGGTAATTAACGAGCGCGCCATTGACGCCGGCGCGCGCACAGATCTCACGGACCGTGGCGCGGTGAAAGCCGACTTCGGCGAAGACTTCGGCGGCAGCATCCAGCAGCTTGCAGCGCGTGACGTCTGTCGCAGCCGCGTTCTTCGATTCGGCCGTTGCTTGCTTCATGAGGCGCGTTAAATGAGCTTTTTAAGCAGTTGTTTAAGCACCTTCAATGTAGCACGCCGGCGACTCGAGTGGGGATCAAGCGCGGCTCAACGGTTCGGCTCCAAGCTCTCGCGCCTTGGCCTGTAGACGATCAGATAAGCGGCCGGAACAATGAACACCGTCAGGATTACCGAAGCCGTCAAACCTCCGATGATGACGCGCGCGAGCGGAGCATACTGCTCGCTGCCCGTTCCGAGCTTCAACGCCATGGGGACCATCCCGATGATGGTCGCGAGCGAAGTCATGAGGATCGGCCGCAACCGGACACGGCAAGCGCTAATGACAGCGTCTTCCACCGACTCGCCCTGACGTTCCAGACGATGCGCGAATTCGACAATCAAAATGCTGTTCGAAGCCGCGATGCCGACCAGCATCAGAACCCCCATCAACGACATGACGTTCAGGGTGGTGCCGGTGAGCGGGAGGATAATCATCACGCCGATGAATCCCATCGGCACCGCGAGCATAATCAGTAAAGGGTCTTTGAACGAGCTGAACTGAGCCACCAGGATCAGATACAGCAGGACCGCGGCAAGCGACAACCCGATCGCGAAGCTGGTGAATGAAGCGCGCATGGCTTGAACTATGCCGCGGAGATCCACGTGGATGTCAGGCGGCAATTTGCTGGCGCGGAGAACGTTCTCAATCGCGGAGGTCACCTTCCCAAGGTCCTCGCCAGCGGGATTGACGTAGACATCGATGACGCGCTGGATCTGGTAATGATCCACTTCAGTCGGGGTGACGAGCTTTTTCACCGTTACCACCGAATCGAGGGTAGTGGGACTCTTGAGGTTTGGCGCGCGCAGGGGAATATTTCTCAGATCGACAAAATTGTGAATCGCCGGGTGGCCGCTCTCGTAATATTGAACCGTCAGAAAATAGTCGTTACCGGTTTTGTGGTCAACCCAGTAATTCGGCGCGATCATGGTATTGGAATTGAGCGCAGTGATCACGTTATGGATGATGTTTTCCGGGTTCAGCCCAAGTTCCGAGGCATGCACCCGATCCACGTCGAGCCGCAGAGCAGGATAATTCATGTCCTGCGGGATGTAAGCTTCACCCACACCGGGCAGTCCTCGGATTCGATCGGCCAGTTTCTTGGCGGTTTCGTCGGCCAGCGCTAGATCCGGGCTGCTGACTTGCACGTCAATTGGCGATGCCATTCCCATGTTCAGAATGCTGTCCACCATGGACCCGCTGGTGAAAAACGTCCGCAAGTCTGGGTAATTCGCAGCGAGCGCGCGCCGCACTCGATCCATATACTCGAAGCTGCCGATCTTGTGCGATGGCTGCAGTGCCACTTGCACGGTAGCGGTGTAGGAGCCGGCGTTAGTTGTGTAGAGTGCGGAAAAATCCGGAACGATGCCGATGTTCGAGACGATCATGTGAAAATCAGCCGGCCGTACAATCCTTCGGACCGTATTTTCAACGTCGGCAATATACCTTTCGGTTACTTCAATGCGGCTGCCGGTAGGAGCTTTGACGTTAATAGTGAACTGGCCGGCATCGGTGCGCGGAAAGAATGCGACTCCGAGCAGAGGATACAGACCCAGGCTGCCGGCGAATGCGAGCAGCAAAACTGCCACGGTGAGCATGGGACGCCGCAGGGCGCGGCGTACGGAGCTTTCGTAGAAATCGAGGAGCCGCGCAAAGCCCCGGTTGAAGGCGCCCCTGAATCGATCGCCGAAGGATGGTCTCGAGGTTGTGTCCGAAGCCTCCCCGCCACCGTCCGCTCCGCGAAAATGTTTTAGATAGCGCGCGCAAAAGAGCGGTATGACGGTCATAGCGACAAAATAGGATGCAAATAGCGAGATGATCACTGCCAGCGCTAAGGCCGTAAAAAGAAATTTGCTTACGCCATATAACAAAGTGACCGGAAAGAACACCACGACCGTGGTGAGTGTTGCCGCGAGTACCGCCAGGCTGACCTCGGCTCCGCCCTCCTCGGCTGCAATTTCCGGCGAGGCGCCCTCCTCCAAATGCCGATAGATATTTTCGAGAGAAATCACGGAATTATCGATGATACGGGAAAAGGCCAATGCCAGGCCACCTAAAATCATCGTATTGACGGTGCTGCCCATCAAATAAAGAACAACGAACGTCGCTAATGCGGAAAGCGGAATGGACAAAAAGACCGCCAGCGTGGCGCGAAGGCTGGCCAGGAAGATCAGGATCATCAGGCTGGTGAGCGCCAAGCCGATGAGGCCCTCATGGATCAGCGTGCGAATCGCTTCCTTGACGAAGGCCGATTGATCGAAGACCACCGTCGCAACCAGATTCTTCGGCACGCCAAGGAGCCGGCCAATCATCGAGCGGACGCCATTCACCACCTGAATGGTATTGGTATCGCCACCTTGCTTCATGATGGGCAGGTAGACCGAACGCTGCCCGTCGACACGCACCACGTTGTATTGGATCTGGCTTGCGTCTTCCGCTTGGCCGACGTCGCCCACCGAGACCCAGCGTTGGCCGACGGTCTTGATCGGAAAGCTGTTCAGCTCCTTCACCCTATCGACGAGCGCGTTGGAATAAACGTAGTAGTCGTAGGGGCCGATTTTGACATCGCCGGCGGGTAAAATCAGATTATTTTTGTTCACCGCGTCGACTACATCCATCACGCTGAGCTCGCGCGAGTAGAGTTTGTAGGGATCGACGTACACCATCACTTGGCGATACTTTCCGCCAAACGGCGGTGGGATCTCGGCCCCTCTCACCACCGCGATTTGATCCCGGATCGCGAACTGGCCGATATCGTGTAGCTGCGTCTGGCTTAGGCCCGGGCCTTTCAACGTGACCAGACAGACTGGGAGGCTGGACGCATCAAACTTCAGCACGACCGGGGGCAGCGTGCCAGGAGGCAGCCGCTTCAAATCCGCTAGCGATAAATTGGAAAGCTCCGTGACATCGGCGTCCGTATTTGTGCCGGGCTGAAAGAAGACTTTGATGATGCTGACTCCCGGGAGCGAGCGCGACTCCATATGATCCACGCCGCTTGCCAGCGTGAAGAATCTTTCCAGCGGATTGGTAATATCCGTTTCAATATCCTCGGGCGGCATGCCGTTGTAAAAGGTGGCGACCACCGCCTCGGGCAAATTAATAGTCGGGAAAAGATCCACCGGCATGCGTACGAGGCTGGCGCCCCCGATCACCACTAGCATGAGGCCGATGACCACGATGAAGTAGGGATGACGGATCGCGAACCGTGGCATGGCGGCTAATCCTGCGGCGCCTGGTCCTGTTGCGATTGGCTTTGGATGAGCGTCACTACTTTGGGCCTGACCAGCTCGCCCGATGTCAAGCTGCTGCGGTCGCCCACGGCGACCATATTGCCTTCCCGCAGTCCGGAAAGCACCTGAACGTCGTCCGGCGTCTCAATGCCGGTGTTGATTTTGCGCTGTTCCACCCGGCTCGACGGACCGATTACCCAAACCGTTCTTTCATCGCCCACGATGTTCACGGCCTCCTGCGGTACAGTCAGCGCGTCGCGGATGCGGCTCAACGTCAGCGTTGCCTCGGCGTACGCGCCTGGAAGAAGGAGGTGATTGGGATTAGGAACGTCCACTTCGGTATGCATCGTTCGCGTGTCCAAACGAACATCCACGGAGAAGCGCGCCACCTTGCCGGGGAATGTTTTATTGAGGGAGGGGACCCTCACCTGCACGGGATCCCCAATGCGTACATCAGCGGCGTAGGATTCCGGTACCGGGATCACCAGCCGGAATAGATCGTCTTCGGAAAGTTGCACCAGAGGCAGCGCCTGAGTGCTGGAACTTGTTCCGGCCTGCATTAACGTGCCGAGATTCGCGTAGCGCTGGGTCACAACACCGGCGAATGGCGCGGTAATTTTGGAATAGTCGAAAAGAACCTGGTCATGACGGCGCTTTTCCTGGGCGTGAAGCAGCTGGCTTTGCGCCGATTCCACTGCGTTCCTCGCCCCTTCCACTTGAGCCTCCGCAGCCAGGTCCTTGCCTTGCCAGTCATCGATCTCTTGTTGCGCGATGAGGCCCGGCCGCGATTTCGCCACCTGGTCCAGACGGGTGAATTGAAGATGCGCCACGTTGTACTGCGCTTGCATGCGGTTCAGCTCCTTCTGGCTGCGCGCCACCTGCCCCGCGGCGTCTTTGATATCCGCATCGTCTTCGTCCACTTGCACCTGAAGCTCAGGGATTTCGAGGACAGCCAATTCTTGGCCCGCCCGTACAGGAGTGCCGTAATCAACGTCGAGCTTTTTCACAAATCCCGATTCTTTCGCGTAGACGTCAATTTGCTGGAACGGAATCAGCTCGGACGAGATCACCAGTGTCCGTTGCAGATTCTTTCTGGTAGCCCGAACCACGGCAATTTCGTGCCCTTGCGGCATCGTGGGCGATTCCTTCGCGGCGGCATTCTGGCCTCCGCAGGATACCGAAGTCAAAAGGCTAGCCACGACAGCGACCCGGAAGACCCAATCTCGCACGCAGTCAATCTCAGAGAACATACGCCTCGATCTCGAACTGCTGGGAGGCGGCTTCACTTCGCCCCGAGCAGCACCTCGTAGCCATCGCCCGGCAAATGGCTAAGTTTTTCGTCCAACCCTTGTAATGAAAATCGGGCGGAACGGCAATATTCGACGAGTTCGTGCTCTTCATGCAGTATTTGATGCGCCATTTCGGGAATATCTGGCGCCAAAGAAAGCGGAATCGTCTGAATGCCATGGCGATCGCCGTGAATCAGGTCGCCAGGAGCGATGTCCAGTCCGCCGATTGTGACTGGCTCGCCATACTCAGCAACGTGCGCGTACATATGCGATACCGCGACGTTGCCGGCGAACAGGTGAAATTGCAAAGCTTCCACGGCCTGCAGATCGCGGACCGAGCCGTTCGTCACATATCCAACGCAGTTCAGAGCACAACCTATTACCGCGTGGAGTTCGCCGACTAACGCGCCGAGGCCGGGTTTCTCGTCCACGTCCTCGATCACCATGACTCTGGGCTCGGGAAGGGAAGCGACGTATCGCCACCAATGCATGTTTTCGTGGTAGGCGCGCCCCGACACCGGCGATGTGGTGGACCGCATGCGGCCGGTAACGGCATAGCCGAGCGTCGGCGGGAAGCTCGGGAAAAGACAGCGGAGCGCGGAACCGGAAGCCGACCCCTCGTTGCGGGGTCTTCCGTTCAACCTTTCGATTGCATTTGAAACGGTGCAAGTGTCCAGCCGCTGGATTCTCTGAAGATCGGACTTGGTGAGACGGACATGTTGCATAACCGCTCCTTCAGGTTAGATTCCAGCGGGATGAAACAGTTACGCATGTATCTACTTTAAAACCGCAAGAGGCCAAACGGATTTGTTACCGTCTTAACACGATTTTCTTCGCGACATGCAGCGGAAATTATGCCGCACGAACCAGGCGCGCCAACTCGTCGGCCCGCTGCGACGCCAACACCACTTTCTCGCCGCTTGCCAGCGTTAACCGCACGCCGCGATTGCTGCCGGTGATATAAGCCTTTCCCGCGCGAGTGGATCGCATCCCGTAGCCGCCGTAGTCGCGTGCCGGGTCGAAGGTGATCGTTTCGACCGATCGGATTTGATCGAGTGCAATACGGCGCGTGCGCCACAGCCCGCGCATCACGATCAGCAACTGGCCACCCCGTACCTCCGTTACCAGCCGGACGGTGATCAGGCGAAAGTAAATAAGCCAAAGAAACACGGTCCAACCAATGACGTTCGCATTCGACATGGGACTCTTCCCCCAGGGATGGCCGAGCACCACTTGCCATAGCAGCAGCGCCAGCATCCCCAGCGGCGGAATGGCAAGCACGATCGCGGTAAGGCGCAGCGGGAAGCGCTGAACTTCGCGAAAAAGCGTCCCGCGGGAACCGGCTGGGCTACCGGAGGAGACCGAGGGTGAATTGGAGCGCGGCGTATTGGGTTTGATAGTCGTACTTCGAGTTCAGATTTTCAATTTGGGCAGACGTGACGTTCAATAGCGCCTGCGTCAGCTCGACGATGGACGCCAATCCCAAGTTATAACGGCCCTGCGCGAGCTGCTGCGCGAGCGATGCCTGCCGCAGAAACTGAGCGGTGACATCGATTCGCTGATACGCGTCGTTCGCATTGGCCCACGCCACTCGCACATCCCGGCTGATCCGTTCCTGCTCGTCACGTAGCTTCTGGTCCGCTTCTAGCGCGTGTTGATACGCGGCCTCCTGGCGGGCGGAAAACAGATGGCCATTAAAGATGGGAATGCTGACATTTGCGGCTACCGCTTCATACTCCGGCGGAATCGGCGCGGATGTCGAATTGTTGATGTAGGGAATGTAGCCGGCAACGGCGACTCCGCTGACCGTGGGCCGTTTTAAGTCCTGCTCGGCAGCGGCGAACTTGTAGGCGCTTTCGCGGGACGCGCGCAAAGCGGCGAGCTCCGGCCGGTTGTTCACAGCCTCAGCCACCAAGGTGTCGGCGGTGACCGGCGGCGCGGGAGGCAGAGGAACGTCCGAGAGCTGGTAATTGGCGGGCTGATCGGAACCCATGCTGCGGCCAAGTTCCGCGAGTGCGCCCGCTACGCTATCTTGCGCCCGCAACAACAGAAGCTTGGCTTCCGACACATTGACGTCGGCGAAACTCACGTCGAGATCGGACCGGAGTTTGTTCTTCGCCAGCTCGGTAACCTGATTCGACAAGAGCTGCCGCGCGCTCACCGTTTCCTCGGCGACCTTCACCGTCGCTTGTGCGCGGAGCACATCGAAATAGGCGCGATTGACGTCGAGCAGCACGGTATAGCGAGTCGCAGTGGAGTTCTGCACCGCTGCCTGCGCACCGAAACGTGCGCTCGAAACCAAGTTCGCAGTACGGCCGAAATCCGTCACCAGCTGTTGGATGTCGACGCCTTGAGCCTCGCGCTGAAACAGGCGGGACGCCTGTAGATTGCCTGCTCCGAGCCGCGAACCAGAGTAGCTTTGAGAGCCGGTGACATCGCCGGTTACCGTGGGGAAATAAGGTGCCCGATTGATCACAATCTGCTGGTTTGCAAAATTCACCTCATTCTGCGCGGCCTGGATTTGCGGATGATTCTTGATCGCCGTTGCCTCGGCTTGTTCCAGCGTCAACAGGGGCGGCGCCTGGGCGAACGACAACACCGGCAGCGCCAAGGGAGCCGCAACGAAGAAAGCCGTTCGGCTAAGCCTGTGAAACATTCCTTCTTTTCTTTCCATAAACCAGTACATAGGCGGCCGGAACGATGAATATAGTAAGCAACACCGAGGAAGTCAGGCCGCCGATGATAGCACGCGCCATGGGGGTGTACTGTTCACCGCCCTCACCGAGCTTCAGAGCCATGGGAATCATGCCGATGATAGTCGCCAGCGACGTCATCAGAATCGGCCGTAGACGCACGCGGCAAGCCGTAATGGCGGCATCAGTCACCGAAAGTCCCTGCTCTTCCAGTTTGTGCGCGAAGTCGACAATCAGGATACTGTTGGAATCCGCGATTCCGATGAGCATGAGCACGCCCATCAGAGACATCACGTTCAGCGTGGTATGCGTCAGCGGAAGAATGATCAGCACGCCGACAAATCCCATGGGAATCGCCAGCATAATCAGAAACGGATCGATCCAAGACCGGAACTGGGCCACCAGGATGAGAAACAGAAGGATGAACGAGATTCCGAAGCCGAGGCCGAAGCTCTTGAAGGACTGATCCATGCTGTTGACCATTCCTCGCAGTGTGACGCGGATATTGGCGGGTAGTTTCGCCGCGGCGACGGTCTTGAGAATTCCGGTGCGGAGCCTCCCCAAATCTTCACCGGAGGGGGTGACATAGACGTCGACCACGCGCTGGATCTGATAATGATCGATCTCGGTCGGAGATTCAATGTGCACCAATTTCACCACCGAGTCGAGGGTTGTGGGCTCTTTCATATTCGGCGCCCGCAGGGGGATCTGTTTCAGATCAATCAGGTTGTGGATGGCCGGCTTCCCATGTTCGGCATATTGGACGCTGAGAAAATAATCGTTGCCGGTTTTATAATCCACCCAATAATTCGGCGCAATCATGATGTTGGAATTCAGAGCCGTGATGACGTTGTCTACCACGTCTTTCTGACTGAGGCCCAACTCACTGGCATGCACGCGATCGATATCCAGCCGGATAGACGGGTAATTCATGTCCTGCGGAATGTATATCTGGCCGACACCCGGAAGCCCGCGGATGCGGTCCGCCAGGTCCTCTGCCGTGTTGTAGGTCAGCGTGAGATCGCGCGTGTTGACTTGGACATCGATGGGAGCCGGTTGTCCCTGATTGAGAATTGCGTCCTGTAAAGATCCGGTCTGAAAAAATGTGCGAACGTCCGGGAATTTGGAGGCCATCTCGGCTTTCACGCGATCCATATAATCGAAACTGCTGGTCTCGTGATCCGGATTCAAGGCCACTTGAATGAATGCGGTGTACATTCCGGCGTTGGTGGTATAGAGGGATGAGATATCGTTCACCACGCCGATGTTTGAGAGGATCATTTTGAGATCCTTTGGAGCGACTACATGGCGAATCAGGTCCTCAATCTTCGCCACATATTCGTTGGTAACCTCAATTCGGGTGCCCGTGGGGACCTTCAGGTCGACTGTGAACTGGCTGGCGTCGGTGCGAGGAAAGAAAGCTAAGCCGAGGAACGGATAAATACCAAGACTTGCGAGAAAGATGCCCGAGAGCAGAGCCAGACTCAGAGCCGGGCGCTTGAGCGCGCGGCGGACCGCGCTTTCATAGAAGTCGAGCAGACGATTGAAGTTGCGGTTAAACCAGGCGTTGAAGCGGCCGCCCCAGGATCTTTCGTGGTGTGCGGAAGAGGCGTGCTCTCCGTGGCCCGCGGGCATGGCTTTCAGAAAACGCGAACAAAAAAGCGGAATAACCGTCATCGCGAGAACGAATGAGGCGAGCAACGCCAGACAGAACGCAGCCGCGAGCGCGGAGAACAAAAACTTGCTTACGCCAAACAGTAACGTTACCGGGAAAAAATCGACTACGTCGACTAGCGTGGCGGCCAGCACCGCCAAGTTAACCTCGGCTCCGCCCTGCTCGGCGGCGATTTCGGGCGAGGACCCCATTTCTAAATGGCGGTAAATGTTTTCGAGCGAGATCACGGAGTTGTCGATCACCCGCGAGAACGCCAGCGCAAGCCCTCCCAGGATCATCGTGTTGACAGTGCTGCCCATCATGTAGAGAACCACGAAGGTGGCCAGCGCGGAAATCGGGATCGACAGCAGCACCGCACCCGTCGCGCGCATACTTCCAAGGAACAGCAGAATCATCAGGCTGGTCAGTGCTAATCCGATCACCCCTTCATGCAGTACGGTATTGAGCGCCTGTTTCACGAATACGGATTGATCGAAGGCGATATTGGTCACCAGTTGCTTCGGTAAATCAAATAAATGCTTGGTCAGATCCCGAATCTGGTCGACGATTTGGATGGTGTTGCTGTCGCCCCCAGATTTCAGGATGGGAATATATGCGGATTTTTGACCGTCGATGCGCACAATGTTGTACTGCAGCTGACTGGAGTCTTTCGCTTGGCCGATGTCTCCTACCGAAACCCAGCGGGTATCCACCGTCTTGATTGGAAGATTATCCAAGTCCGGAACGTTCTGCACCATGCTGTTGGAATAAACGTAATAGTCCTCCGGACCGATTTTGACGTCGCCAGCCGGCAAGATCAGATTGCTGTTGTTCACCGCGTCGACCACATCCATCACGCTCATTTGGCGCGAGAGCAATTTGTACGGATCAACGTAGACCATCGCCTGGCGATATTTGCCGCCAAACACTGCTGGAATCTCGGCGCCGTTAACGATCGCAATCTGATTGCGGATCTCGAACTGCGCGAGATCGTGGAGCTGGGTTTCGTTTAGGCCCTCTCCTTTTACGGTGACTAAGCATACCGGCAGGCTGGAGGCATCGAACTTCAGGACGAGCGGAGGTAATGTGCCGGGAGGGAGCCGCTTTAGATCGGCCAGCGCGAGATTCGACAGCTGTGTTACGTCGGTATCGGCGTTGGTGCCCGGCTGGAAGTAAGCCTTGATGATGCTGACGCCGAGGATGGAACGCGACTCCATGTGATCGAGGCCGCTGGCCTGCGTGAAGAAGCGTTCGAGCGGATTGGTGATGTCCAGTTCGATGTCTTTGGGAGGCATGCCATTGTAGAAAGTCGCCACCACCACCTCGGGCAGGTTGATAGGCGGAAACAGATCCACCGGCATCCGCGAAAGTGCGTTGATGCCGATGACGGCCAGGGCCAGACAGACGACAACGATGAAGTAAGGATTGCGAATCGAAAAACGTGGCATGGGCGAACGCTCTGCGGCCTAACGCTCTCCTTCCGGGCTCCGATATTGCAGCAGAGCGACGATCTTGGGTTGGACGGTCTGCCCGGCTTTCAGGCCGCTGCGATCGCCGACCACCACCAGGTCGCCTTCTTGTAATCCCGACAGCACTTCCGCCGCAGTGGGCGTCTGGATGCCGAGTACAATTTGCCGCACCTCGATTTTGTCTGCCGGGTTCACTACGTCCACGGTGGTTTCGCCATTGTTCTGATCCATGGCTTGCAGGGGAACCGAGATTGCGTCGTCTTTCTTTTCGAGTGTGATGGTGGCATCCACGTATAGGCCAGGAAGGAGGACATGATTGGGATTCGCCACGTCAACTTCGGTGTGCATGGTCCGCGTGTCTTCGCGAACATCCACGGAAAAGCGAGCCACCTTGCCTGGGAAAGTGCGGTTGAGCGAAGGCACGTTCACAGTAACGGGATCGCCGATGTGAATGTAGTGAACATAGGATTCAGGAACCGGAATCACCACACGAAAAAGATCGTCTTGCGAAAGGCGGACTAGCGGCAGGGCTTGTGTGCTGGAGCTGGTGCCCGCCTGCATCAACGTGCCTTGATTCGCATAGCGCTGCGTTACCACTCCTGCGAACGGAGCGGTGATATTGGAGTAATCGAAGAGCGCCTGGTCGTGCTCCCGTTTAGCTTGAGCCGCCGCGAGCACGCTTTCCGCGGATTGCAAGTTTGACTTGGCTGCCTCCACTTGCGCCGATGCCGCCAGAGCCTTCCCTTCAGCATCGTCCACTTCCTGCTGCGCAACTAGACCGGGCCTGGCTTTAGCAACGCCGTTCAGCCGGTCAAATTGAAGCTGGAACACTTTCTGCTGAGCTTCCATGCGATTCAGCTCGTCCTGCGCGTGCGGGATTTGCGCGGCGGCGTTTTTGATGGCGGCGTCGTCCTCTTTCAACTGCAATTGAAGCTCAGGGATTTCCAGGGTTGCCATCAATTGGCCCGCCTCTACGTGGGTGCCGTAGTCGACCTTTAGATCCTTAACGAAGCCGGATTCCTTGGCGTACACATCGATTTCCTGGAAAGGAACCAGCTCGGAAGACATGGTCAACGTGCGTTGCAGATTCTGCCTGCCGACCTTCACCACACCGACCGAGAGTGCCGCCGATTCCGCATTCGATCCCGATTCTCCAGAGGCTTTCGCTTGGACTTTTACCGAGGCGCCGCAGGAGGCCAACAGGCCCATCGCTACGGCGATCACGACGAACCACAAAAGCACGCTGGCCTTAGGTCTCATAAGGCTCTTCGACACGGCGCCACGGCAAATTGCAATCCAGATCCATCCGCTCCAGCCTCTGCGAGAGCTCCCGCAGGCTGAAATGCGGCGAGTGGCAGAACTCAACCAAGTCGCGCTCCTGTTCAAGAACTTTGGCGGATTCCTCGGAAATCTCAGAAGCACTCGACAAAGGGATGTTGATGACTCCGTGGCGATCGCCGTGCAGCAAGTCGCCCGGCCAGATCTTGAGTCCGTCGATTTCGACCGGCTCACCAAATTCTGCGATATGAGCATAGGCGTGGGATACAGACGTGCGGCGTGCGTACACCTGAAATTTCAGGGCTTCTACGGCCGGCAAGTCGCGAACCGCTCCGTTCGTGATGCAACCGACGCATTGGAGCGCAACCCCGATAGCAGCGTGAATCTCGCCGACGAACGCGCCGAGGCCCGGTTGGTGGTCGGCGTCTTGCAATACGAGGATGCGCGGCGCGGGTAGGGAGTCCACGTACTGCCAAAAGTCCATCCGGTCGTAGTAACAGCGATGGCTCATGGGTGGCGCGGCAGTGCGGATTCTGGCGGTCGCTGCGAAGCCCACCATGGGAGGAAAGTTCGGAAAGCGGCAGCGGGCCACGCCCGACATGAATCCCTCGTTCCGCAGACGCAGGTTGAGCCGCTCAATGGCGTTGGAAACAATGCAGCTGTCGAATGTCTTCAGTTTCTCCAGAACTTCGCCGCTGACGATCGTTGTATGGGTCATTGCCTGCGATTCTATCGTGCCGGGCACAGCTTTACATCCGCGCTCTAACAATTCTTTACATCACCTACCATACGACGCTGCGAACTCCCGGCCCTATACCAGCCGGCTGGTATTTTTCAAGAAAAGTGTTGGTAGATTGATCCGCCGGAAGGAACCCTCGCTTAGCATGGGGGTGCATGCTTGCGCAGTCCCGTGTTGTGCTTGCCGCCGGATTCGGCGGACTGCTGCCGTTCATGGCGCCGGCAGGAATCGACGCGCTTAGCGTGTTGCCGCAATTCCGCCCAAGTGACCAACAAATCCGCAGCCGGCATGTTTCGCTAAATCATCAATTAATGGAGTATTGTGAAAGATTTGAACCAATGTTGCGGCCGGGCCCGGCGGAACGGCGCCGCTGGCGCAGCGCGATTCTTCGCGATGATGCACTCGTGGAACGGATCGGCGGGCACGATCGAGCGCCCGGACGGCAACATCCATGAAACGGATTCGCATCCTGTTGGCGGACGATCATACGGTCATGCGCCGCGGTTTGCGGCTTCTGCTGGAAAGCCATGCCGAGTTCGGTGTGGTTGCCGAAGCCTCGGATGGACGGCAGGCTGTCGAACAAGCGGAAGCAACCGAGCCGGATGTCGCTCTCCTCGACATCGCCATGCCGAACTTGAGCGGAATCGAGGCAGCCCAAAGAATTCACGCGGCTTTGCCCCGCACCGCGATCGTGATTCTCAGTATGCATTCCGACGAAGGGTATGTCTTACGGGCGCTCAAGGCGGGCGCCAAAGGATATTTGCTGAAGGACTCCGCCGAGGGCGATCTCATCGAAGCAATTCAATCCGTGCACGACGGCAAGACGTTCTTCAGTCCGGAAATCACCAAGATGTTGATGGAGGATTACGTGCGCGAGATCCGCACCCGCGGGGCCGAGGACAGCTACGACCTGCTAACGTCCCGCGAAAGAGAAGTCCTCCAACTGCTGGTCGAACTGAAGTCGAACAAAGAGATCGCACAGCTTCTCAACCTTAGCCTTTATACTGTGGAAACGCATCGCAGAAACCTGCACGAGAAGTTGAATCTGCACAGCCTCCCGGAATTGATTCTGTATGCTGTGCGAAAAGGCGTGGCGTCTTAGGCGCCTGCGGCCCGCGCACTTTTCCAGTAGGACAACGCCAGTGTCAATGCGCGCCTGAGGTCTCCGGTTTGAAATGGCTTGGCGAGAAGGTCGTACCCTCCGTAGCGGATGAGCTCTTGCCATAAATAGTCATCCGCAACGCACGAAGCCAGGATCACGCAGGAACGTTGCGGGGAGGACGCGAAAGTCTGAACCGTCGAGCGCCACTCCGCACCGGGCCAATCTCGGTCGTATAAAATCACCGGGGAGTCCAATCGAGTCATGGCGTCCCAAGCCTCCACGCGCGATTCGGCGAAGTGAACTTGGAGTGACTCCTGATCCGCAATGCTGGTGAGAGCCTGGCGATCCTCATGGTTCAAGAGTAAGGCGACGATGGAAGCTCTCGGGATCGATGCATTCTTAGCCCCGCCGGTAATTAATTTTTGGCGATACGCGCGGATCCAGGCTTCAAAACAGGATGGTCCGGACCTCGCGGCTTGCCTGTTCAATCGGAGCGGTTGCCCGTTACGCCTCAGAAGCTTTGACCAGATCGATCGCGGCATCAGCTCCACCTTACGCGGGTTGCTCAGGCGCTTCCATACCGGAGCTCCGGTAATTCAAAGGCGGCGCCGACAGTACACTAACTCTCGATCCGTACCGACTCATCGCCCCCTAAATTACTGGAGTTGGGGTATTTCATCTTTCACCGCTCGAACGTAGACTGTAACTGACTGAATCCCTCAATCGCGACGGGCGCTCCTCCGAGCTCCACTGCGCCCGTCCGTTCTTTCCGCTTGGAATTCTCGATTTCAAGAAGGGTGCGCGCAAACTATGGCGCCGCCCGGGAAGATGAAAGGACCGCCCGCAGCCAAAGCAGCATGGACTGAAGCTCGGCCGCGGAATATCGCCCCACAACGTCGCGATGTTTCCAATCCATACCAGGCGACAGCTCTACTTCGCCTTCTCGAAACGTTCTCACCACGGGCAGTGGAGAGCTGAAGTCCACCAGGCGAACCGTTCCTGCAGGAGAAGGCTGCCGGAGCGCGGGAAAAGGCGCTTTCCCGGCAACTTTCACGGTGACGCCCCCGGGGATCTTCACCGAATTCAAAACCGCGGCCGTAAAACTCGGGTTCAAAATAGGCGCGGCCACGCTTCCGCCCACGCTGTTTACGGCATGACAGGTGCCACAGGAAGGGAGCCGTTCCGAATCGAAGAACAGATCGCGCCCCGCTGCTTCCTCTTTAGACAACTTGACTACCTCTGGGGCTTTCGATGTATCCGCACTGGCGCTCGCGGGCGGCGGTAAGTTGAGGATATAGGACACCACGGCATCCAGTGCCGAACGATTTAGCTTGGAAGCGAACGCCGGCATTCCGAACTGCGGACGGCCTTTCGAAATCGTCGCGCGCAGTTGCTCTCGTGTGAAGCCTCTTCCGGCCACAGCGGGCGCGCGTGAAGCCGATCCCCCGGCGCCATGGCAATACGGAACCGAGCACTGTTCAGCGAAGATCCTCGCGCCATTGATGGCTGCTCCGGACGCCGTCTTGATCTGGGCCGCGAACAGCAACGTTAAGAAAATCATTTCGAGGATTCCGGCAGCGCGAAAACGAATATGGAAGAACCGCCGCGCGGCAAAGGCGCATCCGGCCAAGCTGCGCCGAACGCTCCGCCCACGAGCGATCCCCAGCCGCTTGGCGTAGCGATGTATTGCCGGCCATTGACGGCATAGCTCACGGAGCTTCCGCGGTTCCCGCCGCCGGTCTGAAAACTCCACAATTCTTCGCCGGTGCGCGCATCCAGAGCGAAGAATTCGCCTTGCGGATTTCCGCAGAACACCAGCCCGCCGGCCGTGGAGAGAACGGATGCCAGCAGAAAATACTTTTCGTCATGCTTCCACACGCGCTTGCCGGTTTGCGGATCGATGGCGGCCAGGAATCCGCGGGAAGGACCATCGGGCGGCGGCTTCATCACGAAGGTGCCACCGAATGCACTCGCGCCCGGTTCGACATCTTCCGTTTGCGCTGTCAAATCGGCGCAGATCTCCATCGCCGCCACGTACATCAGCCCCGTTTGCGGAGAATACGAAGCTTGATTCCAACTCTTGCCGCCCATAAGGCTCGGGCACATCAACTTCGTTTTTCCGAGCTCCGGCTCGTTGCGGCCCACCAGTTCGCCGGTGCTGGCCACGCTCTTGATCCAGTTAGAATTTTCCACAAACGGCCACGCATCGAGGAATTTTCCGTTGGTGCGGTCCAGCACCCACAGATAGCCGGACTTGTTGAATTGGAAGAGCAGTTTGCGCTGCTGCCCTTGCCACGGAAGATCGGCCAGAATCAATTCGAAGACGGCATCGAAATCCCAAACGTCGCGCGGGATGAGCTGGTTGTACCAGACCAGCTTCCCAGTATCGGGATTCAGCGCGACGATGCTCGCGGTGTACAGATTCGCGCCCTGCCGCCGGCTGGAGTCGAAATCGGCCGAAGCATTGCCAATGCCCCAATACAACAGATCCAGATCGGCGTCATAGGAGCCGGTCATCCAAGTGGAGCCGCCGCCGAATTTCCAGCTATCGCCCGGCCAGGTGTCGTGACCCGGCTTGCCGGGGCCGGGAATCGTGTAGAAGCGCCACTTCAGCCGTCCGGTTTGAATATCGAATGCGCTCAGATATCCGCGATGCGCCGCGTCGCCGCCCGTGACGCCCGCGATCACCTTGTCCTTCACCACCAGAGGCGCGCCAGTGATGCTGCAGCCGCAATATTTGGCCGGCTCGACGTCGACGTTCCAGAGCTCGCGTCCCGTCTTTTGATCGAGGGCGATCAGGTGATTGTCGAACGTTCCGACCAAGACGTGCCCTTGTCCCACCGCCACACCGCGACTTTGCCGGCCGTAAGAGGTCCGAACGTTCGACCCCGGATACCGATATTCCCAGATCAGTTTGCCGGCCGCGGCGTCGAGGGCGATCACCCAACTCGAGGCCGTGGAAATATACATGACGCCATCAACGACGATCGGCGTCGCTTCCAAACCATCGGCGTAATCGCCGGTTTGAAAGGCCCAAACCGGAACAAGCGACTTTACGTTGCCCGTGTTGACCTGGTCCAGGCCGCTGTATCGCCAGGCCAACGCCGTGCCGCCGTAGCTTGGCCAGTCTTGTCCGGTGGCGCCGGATTCAGCAGCACGGGCGGCGGGCGCCCCAACCGCGAGCAAGATCAGCAACGCCGGAACGGCACAACGCTTTCGTGGTTTCAAGGAAGGACCAGATATAAAATATCACTTACCGACCATGTGCTTATAGTCCTTCTCGTCCTCCAGGCAGTAATAATCCAACAGCTCGCTATTAAGCACGATCGGCTCAGTCAGCGTTACCGTCCACGGCGCAGTGTAGGCCTTCGGATCGTCCACCGTGATTTCGATTTCCAGTGTTCCGTAATTCGGCCGCCGGATTTTCTCCGTCACTTTGCCGTCGTTGGTCAACGGGTTTCCAAAGGAGTCTAACCACAGATCGTCACGGAAACCGATGGTGTGAACCACCAACGTGTCTCCTTCCCACTTCGCCGTCGAGTAGCCGTTCCAGGTGGGGTTGGGATCTTCGGGAAGCGGCCGCCCATCGGTGAAAATTTGGCGATACTGCATGTTGCGTTCGGTCAGGATGATGACCCGGCCGGGCACTTCAAAAATCCTCTTGTAATAGTCATCGGTCCAAATGCGCAAGGCTCCGCGCGGCATGCACCGAACATTGGGATCGTCTCTGGCCTCGTTTGCTTTCCGCTGTTTGACAAGCGCCGCGGCCCAGGGTTGATAAGGCAACGGGCTCTTGAGGCTCGCCGCGATATTTATAAATTCGCGGCTGATCTGTAAATCGTTGCACTGGGCGCCACAGGGCGGGCCAATGTTAATCCAACCCCACATTCCCGAAAGGTCCGGTTTCCCGTCGGCCGTTCGGGGCGGGGGCGCCAGCAGGTTGGGTTTACCATCCGGCGTGCGCGGGACGCCGGGAGTCGGATAATTCAGCCACTGGGCGAATACCGCCGGCGGAACTGTGGCTAGAATCAGTACGGCCATCCCATATTTCAAGCACGCGCGACTTGGCATGAGCATCTCTCTTAGATCGTAGTGCTTTACACAGGCAGTCTGTCAAGAAGTGATCACGGCCTTCGCTCTCGGAGGGGCTCGCCGTTTTGCGTTTACGCGTAGCGCAGCAGCGCCTTGAAGCCGTAATCCATGTGTTGTTGAATGTGGCAGTGAAACAAAGTCGGCCCTGGCTGGTCGGCGGTAAAATCCACGCTGGCGCGCCCGTACGTGGGTACGACCACCGTGTCCTTGATCACCCCCGCTGTGGGTTTGCCGTAAATTTCGGCGATCTCGAGTTGATGCCGATGCAGATGCAGCGGATGCGCGTCGTCGGTGCGGTTATGATATGTCAGCCGGTACCGCGTGCCCTGCTTGAGCAGAAACTCCTGGTCGTGAGGATAAGGTTTGCCGTTGACGGTAAAGCTGTTGAACTGGCCCGCTCCGCGTGGGATCTTCTCGAATACCATGTCCAGCCGCTCGCTGGGCGCGGGTTGCGGCGAGACTGGCTTTCCGAAAATCGTGTAATCCCACGCCGATTTCGGCGGAGGCGTCCACAGCGGTGTGCGGTGTTGATTCGCGTATTCGATGACGATGCCCAAGCCCCCTTCCCGCACCGGGTCTTCGGGCGCGCCCAGAATCCAAACCCCGGGCTGGTTCATCTCCACGAAAGCATCAATGCGCTCCCCCGGGCCCAGCATCAACACGTCCACCGCCGCCGGCGTCGGCACGGGATTTCCGTCGAGCGCGATCACGTTGAATTTATGGCCGGGCAGCGCCAAATGGCGGTTCTCAATCGCACTGGCGTTCAAAAAATGAAATAGCACGCGCTGGCCAGGACTCACGCGGATCGGATCGCCGGCTCCGAGTGCTTTATCGTTGATGGAAAAGATATCGGCCGCTACTTCGATGCCGGGCTGGCGCGTGTCCAGCACCGCGGGCTTTTCCGGCTGCGCCCCCGCGGGATCGAGATCGTCGTTATCCATGGCTTGACTGGTGAAATACGGCTCCCAATCGCGCAAAGCCAGGTAGTGTTCCTGATCGAAATTGCCGGGATTATTCGAGCCTTCGATGATCAGAAACCCGAACATTCCGGTAAAGCTGCCGCGATGCAGGTCGTCCATCGCCATGGTGTGCGTGTGATACCAGCGGGTGCCGGCCGGCTGGGGGGTGAACTGATAGCTGCGGCTCCCATGGGGAGGCACAACCGGGGTGCCTTCTTCCGCCGACCCATCGACATCGGACGGAATCAGCAATCCGTGAAAATGCACAATCTCCGGCACGTCGGTTTTGTTGACCACGTTCACCGTCACCGGCACGCCTTCCTTCATCCGCAGCAGCGGCCCGGGCGAGGTGCCGTTGTAGCCGATGGTGCTCAAGATCCGATTGGGCGCCAATTCCACGGTCACCGGTGCGATTTCGAGCGTGAACTCGGTCTTGGCGATGTCTTGCGGTGCGGCCGGCGCGAGAAACGATTGTGTCTGTTGGGCGCCTAGGCGCATACCAGCGGCGGTGAGGCCGGCGATTTTGAGGAAGTCACGACGTTGCATGAGAAATCCGAAGACCAGCTTCGACCATGGTAGCGCCCGCATCGAAATCGCCGCTCCCGGCCGGCCCGCCGCGACATCGGACATTTTGCCGAAAAATGTTGCCCGAGCGGCCTCCCGCACGGTATAAATACTGCATGCTGCGGTTGGACAGGAATGCATAAGGGCTTCACCATTTGGTTTACGGGTTTGTCCGGCGCCGGCAAGAGTACTCTCTCCCGTATGCTGTACCAACGGCTATGCAGCGCGGGAGGGAAAGTTGAACTTTTGGATGGCGATGTGGTCCGCACTCACCTCTCCAAGGGGTTGGGCTTCAGCAAACAGGACCGCGATGAAAACATCCGCCGCATCGGTTTCGTTTGTGAGCTGCTCTCGCGCAACGGCGTGATCGCGATCGCCGCGGCGATCTCCCCTTACCGCGCCCTCCGCGAGGAGCTGCGTAGCCGCATCCCGGACTTTGTCGAAATTTATGTGGAGTGCCCGCTCGATGTTTTGATTGAGCGCGATGTAAAGGGTCTCTATAAAAAGGCGCTGCAAGGAGAGATACCGCAATTTACAGGTGTTTCCGATCCCTACGAACCGCCGCTCCATCCGGCGTTGGTCGTTGACTCGTCAAAAGAATCGCCGGAAGAAAGCATTGAGAGGATTTGGTCGGCTCTTACCGGCTTGGGGCTAATCGAATCTGCCAAGCTTGTTTCAAGGGCGGACTGATCAGACCACCTTATCGGGCAGGACGATGAGCTACCAATACCGGCAATGGATCGATGGCCAGTGGTGCGGCGCCAAAAACGGAACCACCTGGGATGTTCTGAATCCGGCCACAGAGGAAGTGGTTCGGACCGTACCGTTCGGCGACGCAGAAGACTGCCGGGCTGCCCTCGCCGCCGCGGCTCGCGCCTTTCCTGCTTGGTCTCAGAAAACTGCCTACGAACGAGCAGCGTTTCTAAAAAAGGCCGCGGATCTCATACGCGAACGGAGCGCGGAGTTGGCTCGAACCACTGTCGCTGAGAGCGGTAAGCCTCTGGCACAGGCGAAGGGCGAATGGGGAGTTGCGGCGGACTTGTTCGAATGGTTTGCCGAGGAGGCCAAACGCGCTTACGGGCGTTGGGTCCCTTCGCGAAACGCCGCCAAACGGCAGTTGGTGATCAAACAACCCGTCGGCGTGGTCGGCCTCATCACGGCATGGAACTTTCCGGCCTACAATGTCGCCCGAGCCGGGGCGGCGGCGCTAGCGGCGGGATGCACGGTTGTCATCCGGCCTTCCGAATACACCCCGCTTACGGCCATGGAGATGGTGAATATTCTGGTGGAAACAGGCCTGGAATCGGGCGTCGTGAATTTAATTAACGGCGAGCCGCACTCCATGGGCCAGGAGATGTTGCGCAATCCGGATTGCGCGAAAATCCATTTCACCGGAAGCCCGCGTGTTGGCAAGCTGCTGATGGACGGGGCATCGCAAACCCTCACGCGTCTTTCGCTGGAACTCGGCGGCAATGCGCCCGTACTCATCTTCCCCGACGTTGACGTAGAGCGATTAGCCGCAAGCGCCGTCACCGCGAAGTTCCGGAACGGCGGGCAAGTTTGTATTTCACCGCAGCGTTTCTTCGTGCATCGCGAGATCGCCGCGAGCTTTACCGAACGTGCGACCGCGATCGTTTCAAAACTCCAGGTAGGCGATGGCCTGGAGCCTCGAACCGACATTGGCCCGCTGATCAACGCGCGCCAGCGCGATCACGTCGAGCAGCTCGTTGGCGCCGCTAAATCATCCGGGGCGGAAGTCACCACCGGCGGCAGGCGCCCGCCGTCGAAACCTCGAGGCTACTTTTTCGAACCCACCGTGGTCACGAACCTGGACGCGGAGGCCCCGATGATTCAATCGGAAATCTTCGGTCCCATCTTGCCGATCGTTCAGTTTCGCGACGCAGATGAAGTGATCGCCCACGCCAATCGCACGCGCTACGGCCTGTCGGCGTATGTGTGGACCAACGACCTTCGCACCGCGATGCGTACCGCCGAGAGGCTCGAGTTCGGAATGATCGGCGTGAACGATTGGGCGCCGCAGAGCACCGAAGTCCCGTTCGCTGGATGGAAGGAAAGCGGCATGGGCCGGGAATCGGGCGCGGAGGGCCTGGAAGAATATCTGGAAACCAAGCTGATCGCTTTCGGCGGAATGCCGTAAAGGGCCGGACCGAAACGCGAGTATCAGAACTTGGAAAAACATCGCTGCGTCGAATCAGATTAACGACTAAAGCTCCGCCAATGCACGATGCACCAGATGAATACTGATCGCGCCTTCTCCCACCGCCGACGCCACTCGCTTTACGTTTCCGGCCCGCACGTCGCCCACCGCAAACACTCCCGGCAGGCTGGTCTCCAGCATTTCGGGCGCACGCTTGAGCGGCCACTGCGGGTTGCCATCGCCGGCACCCGGGGCATCGAGGTCGCGGCCCGTCAGAATGAAGCCTTTTTGATCGAGGGCCAGGCAGCCCTTCAGCCATTCGGTTCGCGGAGAAGCCCCCGTCATGACGAACAGGTGGCGGACGGCATGCTCGGACTCGGCGCCGCTCGCCTGGTCGCGCCAGGTAACGCGTTCCAAATGATCCGCCCCATCGAGTCCGGAGATTTCAGTTTGATAATGGAGGTCCACCTTCGAGTTCTCCTCGAGCCGCTGAATGAGATAGCGTGACATCGTGCTGGAGAGCCCCCCTCCCCGCACCAGCATGTGTACCCGGCTTGCGGTCTGGGCGAGGAATGACGCCGCTTGCCCTGCCGAATTCCCGCCGCCTACCACCGCGACTTCCTCACCCGTGCACAATTGCGATTCCATATAAGTGGCGCCGTAATACACGCCGTTGCCGTCGAACCGTTCCAAGTTCGGCAGCGCGAGCTTGTTGTATTGCGCTCCGGTAGCAATCACGATCGTTCGCGTAGCCAGAACTTCTTCGCCATCCAGCTTGACGACGTACGGCCGCCGCTCGCAGTCGAGTCTCATAACGCTGCGCGCGACCACTATTTGCGCGCCAAACTTCAACGCTTGCGAGGCCGCCCGCCCCGCCAGTTCCTGCCCCGAGATTCCCGTCGGGAATCCCAGGTAATTCTCGATTTTCGAACTCGACGCCGCTTGTCCACCGGGCGAAGTTGTTTCGATCACCAGTACGTCGAGCCCTTCCGACGCCGCGTAGACCGCCGCTGCCAAGCCCGCCGGGCCGGCGCCTGCAATGATCACATCCCGGATTGGTTTGCCGCCGCTGGCCACACTCAACCCGAGGCCGGCCGCCAGATCCCGAACCGTCGGGCTACGCAGCACCTTCCGGCCAGGGCAAATCACGACCGGCACGTCGGTGGCCTTCATTTCGAAACGATCCAGCAGTTCCTGCGAGGTCTGGTCGCGATCCAGATCGACATACGTATAGGGCTGCCCGTTGCGGGTGAGGAATTCCCGGACTTCCAGCGTTCGCGCCGAGTGCTGCGATCCCAGAACGACCAGCGCGCCCCACCCCCGGCGAATCAACTCCAGCCGCCGCAGAATAAAGGCGCGCATGAGAATCTCGCTCAGTTCCGCGTCCCTGGCCACCAGCACCCGCAAGTTCTCGGGGCCGAGTTCGAGAAACTCGCCGGCCTCGGTGACGCGCCCGATCGCAAGACAACGTTGGCCCGAGATCATGGTCATTTCCCCGGTGAACCCGCCCGGCTCGTGCAACGCGATCATCCGCTCGCCATCCAGGGCCGGCTGCACGATCTCCATACGGCCGGAGAGCAGCACATAGAACGGAACCGCCGTGTCGCCGGGTTTGAACAAGATGTCGCCACTCTGCACCTTGCGCAGACGCCCCAAGGGGCGAATACGATCGATCTGTTCTGCGGTTAATTTCGGAAAAGCCAGGGGGAGTGTCTCGCGCGAACCAATGCCGTTTGCCATACTTCGATTCTGCGCCAATCGGACGCCTTCGCGCGGCAGCTCCCAGGCATTCGCCGCGTCGTTTCCGCAACGCTAGCCACCATCCTTGAAACGAGATGTTTGCGTCCGGAGTCCAAGTTCGCATGAGGCGAAATTACCGAGTAGGCTTTCCGGCGCCCTCCGGAGCTGATGCCGGGCTCCCTGGGCCGGTTCGGTACGACAGTTTGCGCTGCCAACTGCATTGGTTGAACCCCAGGCGGCGCTTCGTGCATCTCTGAGTGGCTATGGATTCCGCGGCCACTTCACGTCTGTTGCTTCCGATTCGTTCCGAGGACCACGCCCACGGTCCTGAGGATGCCCCCTATACGCTCGTTGAGTACGGAGACTACGAATGTCCGGCGTGCGGGCGCTTGTACGTGATTCTTCGCGACCTGCAGCAGGACATCGCCGCCCGCCTGAGGGTCGTCTTCCGGCACTATCCTCTCTCCGGAATCCATCACCACGCGCAGCAGGCAGCCGAAGCGGCTGAGGCGGCAGGAGCGCAGGGGAAATTCTGGGAAATGCACACCCTGCTTTTCGAGCGGCAAGGGGCGCTTCATACCAGAGATTTGATGGACTACGCTCAAGAGCTGACCTTGGATGTCGAGCGGTTTCGGCACGAACTGAAGAACCAAACTTATAGCGACAAAGTGCGCGCCGATTTTATTGCGGGCGTCCAGAACGGCGTATACGGGACTCCCGGGTTGTTTCTCAACAGCGTCCGTTATGATGATCCTTGGGACGGCGAAGCGCTTTGGACCCTGTTGAAATCTGAACCGTAAGCACGATCTTCCGCAGGTCCGGCGGCGAAGCAAGAAGCGCGAAATACTTGCGCGCGACGCGCATCTTACAATTTAGGTGAGCAAAGCGCTAAGCTCGGTAGTGTTGAAACGTTTTTGGCCGGTTCTCTTCCTCCTCACAATTTTCATAGGTCACGGTCCCGCGAGAAGCCGCGGTGCGACAACTTCCGCGGTCCAGCAGGCGGACGCGAACTTGCTTCCCGGCATGCCGCCGATCTTGGAGCCGAACGATATTTACTCCGCCGATCGCCCCGGGGATCTGAGCCCGGTAGTGAAGAACGATCCGCCTCGTATTTACGTTCCGAATACCAAGAGCAACACGGTGACGGTGATCGATCC
>Ga0335074_10001479_pt1 | contig 31862 bp, 26 predicted proteins | sample Lox_Sample_23_FD_206715 | JGI IMG/M metagenome (GOLD analysis project Ga0335074, IMG submission 206715) | Soil microbial communities from Loxahatchee National Wildlife Refuge, Florida, United States - Lox_Sample_2.3 | ecosystem: Environmental > Terrestrial > Soil > Wetlands | place: USA... | reverse complement strand
GGCTGAGACTGCGGACGGCGAAGTTCCCGAGGCGGTCGCGAAGACCGAGGGGACGCAGGAAGCGGAGGCCATCGTGGTAGCGGCCGGCCTCGAGGTGACGGCCGATGGCCGCATCGAGGTGACCGAGCGTACGGTCGAGGCGGTCGTGGCGAACGGCGACGGTGCCGCCCCGCTGCTCCAGATCACCAATCTGGTGAAGGAATTTCCCATCACCTCGGGCATGATGCAGCGCAAGGTAGGCAGCGTCAAGGCCGTGTCGGACGTGTCGTTCTCGGTGCCGGCCGGGACCACCTTCGGTCTGGTCGGCGAGTCCGGGTGCGGTAAGACCACGATCGGCAAGGTGATCGTGGCGCTGGAGAAGCCGAATTCCGGCGCGGTCACCCTCGGCGGCGTGAACGTGTCCAAGCTGCGGGGTGCTGAGCTCCGGCGCAAGCGCCGGGACCTGCAGCTCATGTTCCAGGACCCGCAGTCCTCGCTCGATCCGAGGATGCGGGTGGGCGCGATCATCGGCGAGCCGCTCGCGGTGCAGCACCTCGGCAGCAGGCGGGCCCAGCGGGACCGGGTTTTCGAGCTGCTCAGTGAGGTCGGCCTGCCGCGCAACGCCGTGGAGCGCTACCCGCACGAGTTTTCCGGCGGCCAGCGGCAGCGCATCGGCCTGGCCCGGGCGCTCACCCTGAACCCCAGGCTCATCGTGGCCGACGAGCCGGTGAGCGCGCTGGACGTGTCAATCCGGGCGCAGGTGCTGAACCTGATGAAGCGGCTGCAGGCCTCGCACGGACTGACCTACGTGGTGATCTCCCACGACCTGGCCGTGGTCAAGTACATGGCCGAGCGGATCGGCGTCATGTACCTGGGCAAGCTGGTCGAGCTCGGCTCCGGGCAGGACATCTACGAGCGCGCCGCGCATCCCTACACGGCCGGCCTGATCGCCACCATCCCGGTGCCCAAGCCGTCGCTGGAGCGGGCCAAGAAGAGCGCGGCCATCCGGGGCGAGCTGCCCAGCCCGGTGAACCCGCCCTCCGGATGCCGGTTCCGCACCAGGTGCCAGTTCGCGCAGGAGATCTGTGCCGCCGAAGAGCCGCAGCTCCGCTCGTTCGGTCCGGGTCACGTGGCCGCCTGCCACTTCCCGCTGCAGACCCCGGAGAGCTCGGCCGTGAGCACGCCCGCCATGACCACCGCCTGAGGCCGTCCGGCCGGGACCGTCATCGGCAGATATCCGCGGCTTTCCCTTGTGCCGGGCGCGGATGATGTCGATACTCCATTCATGGGAGGGTCGGCGGCAGAGACGCCCGCAACGCCCGAGTATCTGCGCGCCTCCGACGAGGAGCGCGATCGTGCCATCAGCGCGCTCCGGCAGGAGTTCGTCGAGGGCCGGCTCTCACACGAGACGTTCATGTTCCGCATGCAAAGCGCCCTCGGCGCGCGGCATCGCGGCCAGCTGACCGGGCTGTTCACTGACCTGCCGCCCCGGCCGGCCAGGCTCCTGGACCGGATACGGGCCGCCTTCCGGCGCCGGGACCAGAACCCGGACGGCCCGGGGGCGGACTGGTATCCCGGACCGCGGGCGTATCCGGGCTCGTGGGAGCCGTCCAGCGTGGCTGACGTCGGCGGAAGGCCGGCCCAGCCAGCCCCGCGGGGCGGCGTTCACCATGGGCCCGGTGACCCGGTCCGGCCGGCCCCGATGGTCTTCCCGCCGGGCCGCGGGACGAGCTTCAGCATCGGACGGACCCAGGATTGCGATATGCGCATCGCCGACCTGTCGGTATCGCGACGGCATGCCCAGCTGGACCGGAGCGAGGACGGCTGGCTGCTCAGCGACCTGGGCTCCCACAACGGCACTCGCGTCAACGGCTGGCTGGTCCGCGAGCCCGTCCCGGTCAGCCCCGGCGACATCATCCAGTTCGGCTCGGCCGTATTCATAATCCAGGACCAGAGCCCGAAGGTAATGGAGGGCCCGGAAAGCCCCGGACAGGGGGCCCAGGAGGGGAATGGGGGGGCCGGGCAGTCCCCTCCATGACTGCGGGTCCGGAAGGGTTCTACCCCCGGTAAGTTGTAGAGCGTGACGACGGTTCTGCTGGTGCGCCATGGGCTGACCGCGACGACCGGTCACGTGCTGACCGGCTGGATGCCCGGCATCCCGCTCGATGATCGCGGCCAGGCCCAGGCGGCCGCGCTCGCGACCCGGCTCGCCCCGCTCCGGCTGGACGCCATCGTCAGCAGCCCGCTGGAACGCTGCCTGCAGACCGCGACCGCGATCGCGGCCGGCCGAGACGGTCAGCAGGTCGTCACCGATGACCGGGTGGGGGAGTGCCGCTACGGAGACTGGACCGGACAGCCGCTGAAGAAGCTGGCCACAGAAAAGCTCTGGCGCGTGGTGCAGGCCCACCCGAGCGCGGTGACGTTCCCTGGTCCCGACGGGGAATCCATGCCGGACATGCAGCACCGGGCCGTGGCCGCGCTCCGGGACTGGAACGCCAGGCTCGGCCAGGACGCCACGTACCTGGTCTGCTCCCACGGCGATGTGATCAAGGCCATCGTGGCCGATAGCCTGGGATTGCACCTCGATCAGTGCCAGCGGATCCAGGCCGATCCCTGCTCACTGACCGTGATCAGGTATACGCCGCTGCGGCCGTTCCTGGTCCGGATGAACGACAGAGGGGGTGGGGTCGATGACCTCATGCCACACGTCCGGGGACCCGGTCCCGGGGCGCACGGCGCTGCGGCCAGTGACGCGGCGGTCGGCGGCGGTTCCGGCGGAGCCGGCCACATGAGCGGAGTCGATCAGGTGAACGGCCAGGCGGACGCCATCCCGTCGACTCCCGTAGCCTTCTCAGCGCCTGATAGTCGTCAACACTCCGCGGACACGCGAGGATAGGACTATGCCGGTCTACTTCTATGACCCGCCGGACAGGTTCGTGGCTGGCGCGGTAGGGCAGCCAGGAGAACGGGTCTTCTACCTGCAGGCGACCGCCAGCGGCCGGGTAACCAGCGTGGTCTTGGAGAAATTCCAGGTCAGCCTGCTGGCCGAACGCATCGACGAACTCCTGGACGAAGTGCTCAGGCGTACTAGCGGGTCGCCCGGGGTGCCGGCCGCCGCGCCTGCCGCACTGGAGGATGACGCGCCGCTCGACCTGCCGCTGCTGGAGGATTTCCGGGTCGGGGCCATCGCCCTGGCCTGGGATGGCGACGGCGGCATGGTCGTCATCGAGGCGCAGGAAGAATCGGACGAGCCGGTGGAGCCGCTGGCCGACGACATCCCCCCCGATGGACCGGGGGTGCTGCGGGTGCGCATCACGCCGGGTGCCGCGCGCGCCTTTGCCCAGCGGGCGGCCAAGATCGTCGCGGCGGGACGGCCGCCGTGCCCCCTGTGCGGCCTGCCGCTGGACACCGAGGGACATATCTGCCCGCGGCAGAACGGTCACCGCGTCAGCCATGTTTGACGCTGTCGGCCCGGGGGAGCGACCCCCCGGGACTCCCTGCGAATTTCCCCCTGATGCGTTTGACCTGCTCACTCACGGAACGCTGGACGTCGAGGGCCGGCTGGTGGACGCGTCCAACGCCACCTTGTACTGCACGATCAAGACCGGCAGGCCGGAGACCAGCAGGGCCAAGGACACGAAGAACCCCAAGAACGCCAAGCGTCAGCGGGGCACGGTCGCGTGCGTCTACAAGCCGATCGCGGGCGAGCGGCCGCTGTGGGATTTCCCGGTGGGCACGCTGGCCGGCCGGGAGGTGGCGGCCTACGCCATATCCCGCGCGGCGGGCTGGGATGTGGTCCCGCCGACGGTCATGCGGGACGGGCCGTTCGGCCCCGGCATGTGCCAGCTGTGGATCGACCACGACACCAGCGTGGACCTGATCGCCCTGTCTCGCCGTACCGATCACGCGGGCCTGCGCGACATGGCCGTGTTCGACGCGGTGGTGAACAATGCCGACCGCAAGATCGGCCACCTGCTCCCCGTGGCCGGCGGGCACCTGTACGGCTGCGACCACGGGGTCTGCTTCGCCGAGGACTACAAGCTGCGCACCGTGCTGTGGCAGTGGCGGGGCAAGACCCTGCCCCGGCGCTCGGTGGAAGCGCTGCGCCGCCTGAACGCGGAGCTGGCCGAGGGCAGCCTGGTCGCCGAGCTATCCGGGCTGCTGACCGCGAGCGAGATCGAAGCCACCCGGATCCGGGTGGACACCCTGCTCAAGCACCGTGTTCACCCGTATCCGCCGGCCGACTGGCCCGCCGTCCCCTGGCCCCCGATCTAGGGTCACCACCGGGCCGCCGGCGTCAGATACCGCCCGGATCCTTAGACCCTCCGGCGCCACCGTGTCGCCGGAAGTAGCGCTCGAACTCACGGGCGATGGCGTCGCCGCTCGCCTCGGGCAGGTCCATCGCGTCCTTGGCCTCCTCGAGCGTCCGGACGTAGTCGGCCACCTCGGAGTCCTGCTGGGCCAGTTCGTCCACGCCCCGTTCCCAGGCACGCGCCTCCTCGGGCAGATCGGCCAGCGGCAGCGGCGCGTCCAGGATGTCCTCGACGCCGCGCAGCAGCGCGAGGGTGGCTTTCGGGCTGGGCGGCTGCGACACGTAGTGCGGCACCTGCGCCCACAGCGAGACCGTGGGCAGCCCCGCGCCGGTGCAGGTGTGCTGGAGCACGCCGAGGATCCCGGTCGGGCCCCTGTAGTCCACCCGGCTGACGCCGCCGCCCGCGACCTCGCTGGCCAGCTTGGCGTTCGAGGAGCCCACCGATACCGGTACCGGGCGGGTATGCGGCGCGTCGGCCAGCAGCGCGCCGAGCAGGATGACCAGCTCGACGCCCAGGCTCTCCAGGCTGCGCACGAGCTCTTCGCTGAACGCCCGCCAGCGCATGTTCGGCTCGATCCCGTGCACCAGGACCACGTCCCGGGACAGGCCGGTCGACGGCACCGACCCGTCGGCCGGGTGCGCGCGAGCCAGCGAGATCCTCGTCGTGGGCCAGATGAGGCGCTTGGTGTGGCCGCCCTCGATCTCGATCACCGGCCGGTTGACCTGGAAGTCGTAGAACTCCTCGGGATCCATGGCGCTGATCGGGGTCGCCTGCCAGGCGATGCCCAGGTGGTTGACTACTCCGCTGGCGGCCTCACCCGCGTCGTTCCAGCCCTCGAACCCGGCGATGGCGACCGGAGAGGTGAGTCCGCCGATGTCGTTGAACTCGATGACTCTCCACCTCCCCAGCGCTGCGGCCGTCCGACACCAGCCTACGTGGTCAGGCTTACTCGTTGGATGATCCCTGGCGTGTCCCGCGCGCGGCAACGTAATCTGAGGAGTCTTGGCGCCGATTGCCTAAAATGGGGGGGCAATGAGCACACTACGGGCTGTCTTGTCCGAGCGAGTCGTGGTGGCCGACGGGGCAATGGGCACCATGCTCCAGGCCAGCGACGCCACCCTGGACGATTTCGCTGGCTATGAAGGCTGCAACGAGATACTGAACGTCACCCGGCCCGACATCGTGACCGGGGTTCATGAGGCCTACCTGGACGCGGGCGCGGATTGCCTCACCACGAACTCGTTCGGGGCCAATCTGTCCAACCTCGGTGAGTACGGCATCGCCGACCGGATCGGGGAACTCTCGCTGGCTTCGGCCCGCCTGGCCCGCGCGGCGGCCGACCGGTGGGCCACGCCGGGGCGGCCGCGCTGGGTGCTCGGCTCGATGGGCCCGGGCACCAAGCTGCCCACCCTCGGTCACGTCACGTTCGGTGAGCTGCGCGACGCCTACCAGGCCAACGCCGAGGGACTGCTGCGCGGCGGGGCGGACGCGCTGATCATCGAGACCTGCTACGACCTGCTGCAGGGGAAGGCGGCCATCATCGGGGCCAAGCGGGCCGCCGCCAGCCTGGCGCCGGACGCGCTGATCGTCGTGCAGGTGACGATCGAGACCACGGGCGTGATGCTGCTCGGCAGCGAGATCGGGGCCGCGCTGACCGCGCTGGAGCCGCTCGGCATCGATATGATCGGCCTGAACTGCGCGACTGGGCCCGGCGAGATGAGCGAGCACCTGCGGTACCTGGCCGCGCACTCGCCGGCGCTGATCTCCTGCGAGCCGAACGCCGGCCTGCCGGAGCTGACGTCGGACGGCGCGCGCTACCCGCTGACCCCGGCCGGGCTGGCCGACGCCCACGACAGGTTCACCAGGGAGTTCGGCCTGTCGCTGGTGGGCGGCTGCTGCGGCACCACACCCGAGCACATCGCGGCGCTGGCCGAGCGGGTGGCGGACCGCCCGGCCGCCCGGCGCAAGCCGCGTCCCGAGCCGGGAGTGGCCTCGCTCTACCAGCACGTGCCGTTCCGCCAGGACACCGCGTTCCTGGCCATCGGCGAGCGGACCAACGCGAACGGGTCCAAGGCCTTCCGCGAGGCCATGGTGGAGGGCAGGTACGAGGACTGCGTCGAGATCGCCCGGGCGCAGACCCGCGACGGCGCCCACCTGCTCGACGTGTGCGTCGATTACGTCGGTCGCGACGGCGCCGCCGACATGCGCCAGGTGGTCAGCAGGCTGGCCACCGCCGCCACCTTGCCGCTGGTCCTGGACTCCACCGAGTGCGCCGTGATCGAGGCCGGCCTCGAGCTGACCGGCGGCCGTGCGGTCATCAACTCGGTCAACTACGAAGACGGCGACGGGCCCGACTCGCGGATCGCCCGGGTGATGCCGCTGGTGCGTGAGCATGGTGCCGCGGTGATTGCGCTGACCATCGACGAGCAGGGCCAGGCCCGCACCGCCGAGTGGAAGGTCGCCGTCGCCGAGCGGCTCATCGCCGACCTGACCGCCAACTGGGGCATGCGGACCCAGGACATCATCGTCGACTGCCTGACCTTCCCCATCGCCACCGGGCAGGAAGAAACCCGGCGCGACGCGATCGAGACCATCGAGGCGATCGCCGAACTGAAGCGCCGCCACCCGGCCGTGCAGACCACGCTGGGCGTGTCGAACGTGTCGTTCGGCCTCAAGCCTGCCGCCCGCGCGGTGCTGAACTCCGTCTTCCTGGCCGAATGCGTCCGGGCGGGACTCGATTCCGCGATCGTGCACGCGGCCCGGATCGTGCCGATCGTCCGGATCCCCGACGAGCAACGTCAGGTCGCGCTGGACCTGGTGTACGACCGGCGGCGTGAGGGCTACGACCCGCTGGCCCGGCTGCTTGAGCTGTTCGAGGGGGTGGACACGGCCGGGCTGAAGGCCAGCCGGGCCGCCGAGATGGCCGCGCTGCCGCTGTGGGACCGGCTCAAGCGCCGGATCATCGACGGGGAACGAGTCGGCCTCGAGGCCGACCTGGACACGGCCCTGGCCCAGCGGCCCGCCCTGGAGATCATCAACGACGTGCTGCTGGACGGCATGAAGACGGTCGGCGAGCTGTTCGGCTCGGGGCAGATGCAGCTGCCGTTCGTGCTGACCTCAGCCGAGGTGATGAAGACGTCGGTCGCCTACCTCGAGCCGCACATGGCCCGCACCGACGAGGCCGGCAAGGGCAAGATCGTGCTCGCCACGGTCAAGGGCGACGTGCACGACATCGGCAAGAACCTGGTCGACATCATCTTGTCCAACAACGGCTACGACGTCGTGAACATCGGCATCAAGCAGCCCATCTCGTCCATCGTGGCCGCGGCCGAGGAGAACGACGCGGATGTCATCGGGATGTCCGGGCTGCTGGTCAAGTCGACCGTGGTGATGCGCGACAACCTCGCCGAGCTGAACTCGCGCGGCCTGTCCGGCCGCTGGCCGGTGCTGCTCGGCGGCGCCGCGCTGACCCGCGCCTACGTCGAGCAGGACCTGGCCTCGGTGTTTGACGGCGAGGTCAGGTACGCCCGGGACGCGTTCGAAGGGCTGCGCCTGATGGACGCCGCGATGGCGGTCAAGCGCGGTGACCCCGGGGCCAAGCTGCCCGAACTGCGGGCCCGCCGGGTACGGCCCGTGGCCCGCGCCGCGTCGGACGTCCCGGATCGAGCCACCACGGCCCGTTCGGATATATCAGCCGATGTCCCCGTGCCGCGGGCGCCGTTCCTCGGCACCGAAGTGATCAGGGGCGTACCGCTGGCCGAATATGCCGCCTACCTTGACGAACGGGCGTTGTTCATGGGCCAGTGGGGGCTCAAGCCCGCCCGCGGCCGGGGAGGGGCGAGCTACGAGGAACTGGTCGAGACCGAGGGTCGGCCGCGGCTGCGCATGTGGCTGGAGCGGGCCCAGACCGAGGGCCTGCTTGAGGCGGCGGTCGTCTACGGCTATTTCCGCTGCGCCAGCGAGGGGAACGACCTGATCGTGCTGGACCAGGACGGGGTCACCGAGCTGGAACGGTTCACCTTCCCCCGGCAGCGCCGGGACCGGCGGTTGTGCCTGGCCGACTTCTTCAAGCCGCGGGACGGCGCGGAGACCGACGTCGTGGCGTTCCAGCTCGCCACCATGGGCCCGCGGATCTCCGCGGCCACCGCCGAGCTGTTCGCCAAGAACGCCTACCGCGAGTACCTCGAGCTGCACGGCCTGTCCGTCCAGCTCGCCGAGGCGCTGGCCGAGTACTGGCATGCCCGGGTCCGGCGCGAACTCGGATTCAGCGGCGAAGACCCCGAGGACCTGGACGGCTTCTTCCGGGTCGACTACCGGGGCGCGCGGTACTCCTTCGGCTATCCCGCCTGCCCGGACCTGGCCGACCGGGCCAAGGTCGTGCGCCTGCTCGAGCCGTCCCGGATCGGTGTCGAGCTCTCCGAGGAGATGCAGCTGCATCCCGAGCAGTCCACCGACGCGATCGTGGTCCATCACCCCGAAGCCAAATACTTCAGTGTCTGACCCTAGCCTGGGGGGGTTCGGGGGGATGGGTCCCCCCGGGAAAGCCCAAGGGGGGTTCGGGGGGATGGGTCCCCCCGGGAAAGCCCAAGGGGGGTTCGGGGGGATGGGTCCCCCCGGGAAAGATAGAGCGGTCCTGTTCGACATGGACGGGCTGCTGGTCGACTCCGAGCCGCTGTGGCTGGCGGCCGAGACGGCGGTCATGGCCCGGCTCGGGGCCGGCTGGACCGAGCAGGACCAGGCCGCGCTGCTCGGCGGCAGCCTGGACCGTACGGTGCGGTACCTGCTCGCCAAGGCCACGCGGCCCGCGCCGCCGGAACGGGTGGGCCAGTGGCTGATGTCCGACGTGACCGAGCGCGCCCGCCGCGGCGGCGTGCCGCTCCGGCCCGGCGCGCGCGAACTGCTCGCCTCGGTCGAGCAGGCCGGCCTGCCGCGCGCGCTGGTCACCGGGTCCGAGCGCAGCTTCATGCAAGCCGTGCTGGCCAGCACCGGAATGCGGTTCGACGTGCTGGTGTGCGCCGAGGACGTGACCGCCACCAAGCCCGACCCCGAACCGTACCTGCTCGCGGCCAAGCTGGTCGGGGTGCACCCGGCGGACTGCTTCGCCCTGGAGGACTCGCCCAACGGCGTGGCGGCGGCAGAGGCGGCGGGCTGCCGGGTGTTCGCCGTGCCGTCGCTGCTCCCCATCCCGCCCGCCCCGGGCCGGACCGTGGTGAGCTCCCTGCTCGACCTGGCCGCGGATGCGGCCGGCATCCGGCTGCGGGAGACTAGGACAATCCGGGGGGCTAGCCCCAGCGACTCCGCTCGGATCACGCCCTAGACTTCAGGTAGAACCGCGGGAGGTGCGCATGTCCACCTACGACAAGATCGCCTGGCTGCCACTGTGCGGGGGACTGACCGGGCTCGGCCTGGTGCTGAGCTATATCGCCATGCGCCGCCGCGGCCTGGGCGCGGGCCTGCGCGGGGCGGCCTGGTCACTGCTGCCGCTGGCCGCCTACCTGACCGGCGCGATCGAGATGTTCTGGAAGATGGGCGCCGCCATCGGCGACTTCGCCAAGGGCTTCGTGTTCTCCGCGCAGGTCTGGGCCGGCATCGCGGTCACCGGATTGGCCGTGGTGCTGTTCGTGGTGTCCGGCCCGCTGCGCCGCCGGTCCACGCAGGGCCAGGGCAAGCAGGGCCAGGGCAAGCAGGGCCAGGGCAAGCAGGGCCAGGGCAAGCAGGGCGTCGGCACGAAGGCGTCGGGACGGGAACTCGCCCCCCGGACCGCGCCGGCCGCCGGCCCGGCACCGGCCAAGGCCCCGGTCAAGGCGCCCCGGGGCAAGAGCGCGGCCGACGATGACGACGACCTCGGGGACGTCGAAGACATCCTGCGCCGCCACGGCATCACCTAGCCCCGAAGGCCTGCGCTCCCATCCGGTCTGCCTCACGCTTCTCGGGAAATCTTCCCGCGAACCTTGCCGGATGCCATAGATTTCACCGGGTGTACCGTCACTCGGGCGCAGCGTCATGACCAGCCGGAGCGCCTGGCTGTAACCTCTGTAGTCACATGAGCCTCGTGCGTAGCGCACTGTGACAAATAGGAAGGGTTTTAATCACGATCGCGCTACGACTGCCGCGCGGGACTGGTACGTACGCGCGAAATGACGGAATCTCACTAGGTAAAGGCCGAGGGCGTTGCATTGCGGTAACCGTGGGGGCCGGTCCCGGACGCGATAGCTGCCTTTGTTCGAGCAAGAGAGCTGGTTCGTAAACGATGGCCGTGCCCATAGACGTGGCGACGGGTCCTGGCGGCCCGAAGCCGGAGGCGCCGCTGGCTGTCCCCGGCAAGGCCATCGAGGGCCGCTCCCTCGGGCAGATCGCCTGGATGCGGCTGCGCCGGGACAAGGTGGCGATGGGCGGCGGCGTCGTCGTGGTGTTCCTGATCCTGGTCGCCATCTTCGGCCCGCACCTCGTGCAGAACCCCGACACTTATCACCCCAACCTGATCAACCCGACGTTCCTGCGCCCCAACGGCGCGTTCGGCGGCATCAGCCTGGCCCATCCGCTCGGCGTCGAGCCGGAAACCGGCCGCGACCTGCTGGCTCGCATTGTCGTCGGTGCCCAGTACTCGCTGCTCATCGCGTTCTTCTCCACGTTGCTCGCGGTCGGCCTCGGCACCTTCTTCGGCGTCCTGGCCGGCTACCTCGGCGGCTGGGTGGACTCGCTGATCGCCCGGGCCATGGACGTGTTCCTCGCCTTCCCGCTGCTGGTCTTCGCGCTGGCCCTGGCGGGGGTCATCCCCAGCTCCGCGTTCGGCCTGTCCGGGAACTCGCTGCGGATCGCGGTCCTGATCTTCGTCATCGGGTTCTTCAACTGGCCGTACATGGGCCGGATCATCCGCGGCCAGACGCTGTCCCTGCGCGAGCGGGAGTTCGTGGACGCGGCCCGTAGCCTCGGCGCGCGCACGCCGTACATCCTGTTCCGCGAGCTGCTGCCGAACCTGGTGGCGCCCATCCTGGTCTACGCGACGTTGCTGATCCCGACCAACATCTTGTTCGAGGCCGCCCTGGACTACCTGGGTGTCGGGCTCTACGTGCCCACGCCCACCTGGGGTCAGATGCTCTCCAGCGCGGTGCAGAACGGCTACTACTCCATCGACCCGGAATACATGCTGGTCCCCGGGCTGACGATTTTCATCACGGTAATGGCATTCAACCTATTCGGTGACGGGCTGCGCGACGCGCTGGATCCGAAGACCCGGTAACCAGCGGGTTCACGGCCCTGACGTGCACGAGTAACAGGAGGCGTTCCACCGCATGAAGAGACGGAGCATTTTCGCGGCGACGGCGGCCGGTGCGGCCGCGGCGCTGCTCATCAGTGCCTGCAGCAGCAGCGGCAGCAGCAGCGGCACCAGCAGCACGACACCTACCACCGGTGCCACGGGGTTCAATGCCGGCATCACCAGCGTGGTCAATCCCTCCAGCACTAAGGGCGGGACCCTGACCTTCGAGGTCAGGGGTACGCCGGACTCGTTCGACCCCGGCAACACGTACTACGCCTGGGTGCTCGACTTCGACCACCTGTACACGATGCCGCTGTTCGGCTACAAGTCCTGCCCGGGCTCGTGCGGCCTGACGCTCGTGCCGGACCTGGCCACGAGCATGGGGACCTTCAGCGACAACGGGCTGACCTATACGGTCCAGATCCAGCCCGACGTCAAGTTCGAGACCGGCGTGGTCGTCACGTCGCAGGACGTGAAGTACGCGATCGAGCGCACCTATGACCGGTCGGTGCTGGCCAACGGGCCCACCTACTACCAGGCGCTGCTCACCGACCCGACCTACCCGGGTCCGTACAAGGACCGGTCCAAGAACCTGATGGGCCTGACCGCGATCGACACCCCGAACGCCACCACGCTGGTGTTCCACCTGCAGTCCCCGTTCCCGGACCTGCCGTATGTGCTCGCGTTCCCGAACACCGCCCCGGTCCTGCCCAGCGCAGACACCGGCACCAACTACCAGCTGCACCCGCTGTCCACGGGCCCGTACATGTTCAAGAGCTACACGCTGAACAAGCAGCTCGTCATGGTGCCCAACCCGAACTGGAACCCGGCCACCGACCCGAACGCCAAGCAGCTGGCCAGCCAGATCGTGGTTAACCTCAACGTGAACCAGGCCGATCTCGACAACAACCTGATCGCCGGCAACGCCGACATCGACGCGTACGGCGCCGGCGTGGGTCCCGCGGCGCAGGCCAGGATCCTGTCCACCTCGTCACTCAAGGCCGACTCCGACAACCCGATCAACGGGTTCGCGCGGTTCGTCTACATCAACACCAAGGTGGCGCCGCTGAACAACCTGCACTGCCGTGAGGCAGTCGAGTACGCGGCGAACAAGACCACGATGCAGACCGCGTGGGGCGGCCCGGTCGCGGGCGGCCAGATCGCGAGCACGATCATGCCGCCGAACATCGTCGGCTACAAGTCGTTCGACTACTACAACGCGCTGAGCCAGCCGAGCGGCGACGTCTCCGCGGCCAAGCAGCAGCTCGCCATGTGCGGGCAGCCGAACGGCTTCAGCACGAACATGGCCTACCGCGACGACAACCCGCAGGAGACCGCGGAAGCCACCGCGCTGCAGGCCTCACTGGCCTCGGTGGGGATCAAGCTGACGCTGAAGGGGTTCCCGAGCGGTCCTTACTACACCAACTTCGCCGGCGACCCCGCCTACGTGCACTCGCACGACATCGGCCTGGCCGGCGGCGGCTGGGGTGCCGACTGGCCGAACGGGTATGGCTTCCTCGACGAGCTGCTCAACGGGAACGCCATCGCGCCCACCGGCAACACCAACATCTCCGAGGTCAACGACCCGGTGATCAACAACCTGTTCACCAAGTCGAACACGCTCACCGGCGCGGCCCGGACGGCGATCTGGTCGCAGATCGACGAGCAGGCCATGAAGGACGCGGTCATCCTGCCGGCCGTGTACCAGAAGGTCCTGCTGTACCGGAACCCGGCCGTCACCAACGTCTACGTGCAGGCCTACTACGGCATGTATAACTACGCGGTGATGGGCGTGAACTCCTGATCGTGAAGGCCCGAGCGTAGAGAGCAGGTGAAGGCGCCGCCGCCGGGCGGGTACCCACGAGGACCCGCCCGGCGGCGGCTCCCGCGCGATGATCTACTTCATCATCCGGCGTCTGATCATGACCGTGTTCTTGCTGCTCCTGGTCAGCATGATCACGTTCGCGATCTTCTTCCTGGTGCCGCGGCTGGCCGGGCAGACCGCCTACCAGCTCGCCGCGCAGTACGTGGGCCGTAACCCCATCCCGTCGGAGATCAAGGCGGTCGAGATCAAGCTCGGCCTGAACGCCCCGCTGTACCTGCAGTACGGCCGGTACATCAAGGGCATCGTGGCCGGCATCCACTACAACAACGGCACGGACGTGAGCTACTGCCCGTTCCCGTGCTTCGGCTACTCGTTCCGCAACGACCAGCCGGTCTGGCCCCAGCTGATCAGCGACGCCCCGGTCACGCTGTCAATCGCGCTCGGCGCGGCCGTCCTGTGGCTGATCGGCGGCGTCTCCATCGGCGTGCTGTCCGCCCTGCGGCGCGGCAGCATCTTCGACCGGCTCTCGATGGGGATCGCGCTGGCCGGGGTGTCGCTGCCGGTGTTCTTCACCGGGCTGATCGCCCTGGAGCTGTTCAGTTACAAATGGCCGATCTTCCCCAACGTGCACTACGTCGGCATCACCACCAATCCGCTGCTGTGGGCGCGTAACCTGGTGTTGCCCTGGATAACCCTGGCGTTCCTGTACGCGGCGCTATATGCCAGGCTGACCAGGGCGGGGATGCTGGAGACCATGGGAGAGGATTACATCAGGACCGCCCGGGCCAAGGGCCTGCCAGAACGGACGGTGGTGGTCAAGCACGGGCTGCGCGCCGCGCTGACCCCGATCGTCACGATCTTCGGCCTGGATCTCGGCTTGCTCCTCGGCGGCGCCATCCTCACCGAGACCACGTACTCCATGCCTGGCCTGGGCCAGTTCACCATCCTGGCCATCCAGAACCAGGACCTGCCCGAGATCATGGGCGTGGTCATGATCGCCTCCTTCTTCATCGTCATCGCCAACATGGTCGTGGACATCCTGTACGCCGTCGTCGACCCCAGGGTCCGGTTCTGATGGCGCCGCTCCTGGAGGTCAGCGACCTGCGGATCCACTTCCAGACCGACGACGGCCTGGTCAAGTCGGTGGACGGCGTCTCGTTCACGCTGGAGCGCGGCCGCACGCTGGGCATCGTGGGGGAGTCCGGCTCGGGCAAGAGCGTGACCAGCATGGGCATCATGGGACTGCACCAGGGGACCAAGGCCAAGATCAGCGGCTATATCCGGCTGGACGGCGAGGACCTGGTCAACGCGACCCCGGCCCGGGTCCGGGAGCTGCGCGGCAGCAAGATGGCCATGATCTTCCAGGATCCGTTGTCCTCGCTGCACCCCTACTACACGGTGGGCGACCAGATCGTCGAGGCCTACCGGATCCACAACAAGGTGAAGAAGCAGACCGCCCGCCGGCACGCCGTCGACCTGCTCGGCCGGGTCGGCATCCCGCAGCCGCAGGTCCGGGTGGACGACTACCCGCACCAGTTCTCCGGCGGCATGCGGCAGCGCGCGATGATCGCCATGGCCCTGTCCTGCGACCCCGAGCTGCTGATCGCCGACGAGCCCACCACGGCGCTGGACGTCACGGTCCAGGCTCAGATCCTGGACCTGATCTCCGACCTGCAGTCGGAGTTCGGCTCTGCGGTCATCATGATCACCCACGACCTCGGCGTGGTGGCCGAGCTCTCGGACGACATCCTGGTCATGTACGCGGGCCGGATCGCCGAGTACGGCTCAGCCGCTGACATCTTCGGCCGCCCGGATCATCCGTACACCTGGGGCCTGCTGGCCTCGATGCCGCGGCTGGACCAGGAGCGGACTACCCGGCTGGTGCCGATACCGGGCACGCCTCCCAGCCTGATCAGGGTCCCGTCGGGCTGCCCGTTCCACCCGCGCTGCCGGTACACCGAACTGGTCGGCGGACGGCGCTGTGAGACCGAGGTGCCGCCCCTGCGCGAGGCCGTCACGCCGGGCCACTCGGCGGCCTGCCACCTCACGACCGAGCAGCGAACAAGGCAGTGGGCCGACCTGTCGGCGGGCAGGGTTCAGGACGAAGCCAGCACGCCGGAGGTCGCGGAACAGGCCGGGGAGCCAGTATGAGCGAGCAGACCCAGACGCCGCCGGCGCCCGAGGCGGGCCAGACCGGCGGGCCGGATGGCGACACGCTGCTCCAGGTGACCGACCTGGTCCGGCATTTCCCGGTCACCCGCGGCGTCGTGTTCCGGCACAAGGTGGGCGCCGTCCGGGCCGTCGACGGGATCAGCCTGTCGGTCACCCGGGGCAAGACCCTGGGCCTGGTCGGTGAATCAGGCTGCGGCAAGACCACCACCGGCCGCTTGCTGACCCGGCTGGACGAGCCCACCAGCGGGCAGATCGTCATCGACGGCCATGACGTCACGCACCTGCGGCCGGGCCAGATGCGGCCGCTGCGGCGCGAGATCCAGATGATCTTCCAGGACCCGTACTCCTCGCTCAACCCCCGGCACACGGTCGGCGCCATCATCGGCGCGCCGCTGAAGCTGCAGAGGGTCGGCACGAGGGGCGGGATCAAGCGCGACGTGCAGGAACTGCTCGAGCTGGTCGGCCTGAACCCCGAGCACTACAACCGCTACCCGCACGAGTTCTCCGGCGGCCAGCGGCAGCGCATCGGGATCGCCCGCACCCTGGCCCTGCGGCCCAAGCTGATCGTGGCCGACGAGCCGGTGAGTGCGCTCGACGTGTCGATCCAGGCCCAGGTCATCAACCTGCTCGAGGACCTGCAGGACGAGCTGGGCCTGACCTACGTGGTGATCGCGCACGACCTGTCCGTGGTCAGGCACATCAGCGACCAGGTGGCGGTCATGTACCTGGGCAAGATCGTCGAGATCGCCGACCGGGACAAGCTCTACGCCAAGCCACGGCACCCGTACACGGTGGCGCTGCTGTCGGCGGTGCCCGTGCCCGAGCCGCTCAGCAGCCCGACGGGCCAGCGGGAACGGCGCCAGCGCATCAGGCTGGAAGGCGACGTGCCGAGCCCGCTGCTGCCCCCGCCCGCGTGCCGCTTCCACACCCGGTGCTGGAAGGCGCAGGCCATCTGCCGGACCGAGGAGCCACCGCTGACCGAGCTGATCCCGGGCCACCGGGTGGCGTGCCACTTCCCCGAGAACACCTCCCAGGTGCCGGAGAAGTCCCCGCAGAGCGCCACCCAGCCGGCCTGAGGCTGCGCGGGCACCGGCGCCAGACGTTAAACGAGATCACTCCTGGGGCAGCGGGGGAGGGGTGCCGCCGAACTCGGGGCAGAGTGCCTTGTGGTTGCACCAGTCGCACAGCCTGCTCGGGCGCGGCCGCCAGTCACCCGCCGTACGGGCCCGCTCGATGGCCTGCCACAGGGCGGTGATCTTGCGCTCGGTGGCCAGCAGGTCGGACTCGTCCGGGGCGTACCGCAGCACCTCGCCCTCGGCCAGGTACATGAGCTGGAGCAGCCTGGGCACCCGGCCGCGCAGGCGCCAGATCACCAGCGCGTAGAACTTCATCTGGAACAGCGCGCTGGCCTCATAGGCCTCGCGGGGGGCCCGGCCGGTCTTGTAGTCCACGATCCTGATCTCGCCGCCGGGCGCCACGTCCAGCCGGTCGATATAGCCGCGCAGCCGCAGCCCGGACCCCAGCGTGGTCTCCACGTAACTCTCCCGCGCCGCGGGCTCGAGCCGGCGGGGATCCTCGAGGGTGAAGTAGCCGTCCATGATCGCGACGGCGGACTGCAGCCAGCTCGCCCGCTCGGCCTCATCGGGGAACAGCGCGGCGAGATCCGGTTCCTCGGCGGCCAGCCGGTCCCACTCCGGGACCACCAGGGCCCGGGCCGCCTCGGGGGTCCGTTCGGCCGCGGGCAGGTCGAACAGCCGCTCCAGCGCGGCGTGCACCAGCGTCCCGCGCGCCGTGGCCATGGTGGGCGGCTCGGGCAGCCGGTCGATGACCCGGAACCGGTACAGCAGCGGGCATGTCATGAAATCGGCCGCGCGCGACGGTGACAGCGCGGGCCCCGGCCGCTCGGCGGCGGCCGGCCCGGCCTCCGGCGACCCCGGCAACACGTCGAGGACCGCCGCTGTTTCTTCCATGCTTGAACCGTAGGGCACGGCACCGACATTCGGTGGGATGTCCGCTCTCCACGTAGCATCGGTATCGTGGCAAGCACGACGCCGCAGAAGCAGAAGCAGCCGCAGCGCCGCGAGGCCGGTCGTGGGATCGTCATCGCGCGCCCGTTCGGCATCCCGGTATACGTCTCGCCGTACTGGTTCGTGATCGCCGGGGTCTTCATCTTCATCTACGCCAACGACCTGGCCTCGACCCTGCACGGGTCCACCAGGTTCGTGGTGGCGGCCGCCTTCGTCGTCCTGCTCTACCTGTCCGTCCTGGTCCACGAGCTGAGCCATTCGGTGGTGGCCCGCGGCTACGGGCTGCCGGTGCGCCGCATCCTGCTGTACCCGCTGGGCGGGTTCTCCGAGATCGAGCGGGAACCGCAGACGCCCGGCCGGGAGTTCCTGGTCTCGGCGGCCGGGCCGGCCCTGTCGCTGGTGCTGGCGGCCGTCGGCTACGGCCTGACCCGCGTGGTCCCGGCGGGGACCATCGGCGGCACGCTGGTGGCCCAGCTCATGTGGGCCAACCTGGTCGTGGGCGTCTTCAACCTGCTCCCCGGCCTGCCGCTGGACGGCGGGCGGATGCTGCGGGCCGTGATCTGGAAGGTGACCGGACGTCCCGGGACGTCTACCATCGCCGCCGCCTGGGCGGGCCGCGTGCTGGCCGTCAGCCTGTTCGTCCTGGTGCTCGCTCCGCCGGTCGAGGCCAGGATCGGCGGGGACATGGTCACCGTGGTGTGGCTGGCGGTGATCGCCGCCTTCATGTGGACCGGAGCCACCCATGCCATCAAGGCGACCAGGTTCCGCGAAAGGCTGCCCGCGCTGCAGGCCCGCCGGCTGGGCCGCAAGGCGGTGTCGGTCGCCGCCGACACCCCGCTGGCCGAGGCGATCAGGCGCGCGGACGAGAGCAAGGCCGGGGCCGTCGTGGTCGTCGACCACGACGACAAGCCGATCGCGATCCTCAACGAGACGGCGGTGATGGCCACTCCGGAGCAGCGGCGGCCCTGGATCGAGGCGGGCACGCTGGCCCGGACGCTCGAGCCGGACCTCGTGCTGCCCGCCGACCTGTCCGGCATGGCCCTGCTGGAGGCGATCCGCCGCGCCCCCGCCACCGAATACCTGCTGGTCGAGCCGTCCGGCCAGGTCTACGGCGTGCTGGCCGCCCGCGACGTCGATCGCGCCTTCGCCGGCCTCTGAGCCCCGTCCCCCGTGGGTCCCACTACTGTAGCGGCATGACCAAACCGCGGCGCGGGCCGTTGATGGCCGGGGAGCCGGTGCAGCTAACCGACCCCAAGGGCCGCAGCCATCTCATCACCCTGCGGGCCGGCGCGTCCTTCCACACCCACCGGGGCATGCTGAGCCACGACGACATCATCGGCGGTCCCGACGGGAACGTGGTCCGGTCCGGCGGCGGCACCCCGTACGTGGTCTTCCGCCCGCTGCTCGCCGACTTCACGCTGGCCGCCAAGCGCGGCGCGGCGGTGGTGTACCCCAAGGACGCCGCCCAGATCGTGGCGTTCGCCGACGTGTTCCCCGGGGCCCGGGTACTGGAGGCCGGGGCGGGCTCGGGCGCGCTGTCGTGCTGGCTGCTGCGGGCCGCCGGTGACCAGGGCACCCTGGTCTCGTTCGAGCGCCGGCCCGACTTCGCCGAGATCGCCCGGCAGAACGTCGAGCAGTTCTTCGGCGGCCCGCCGCCGGCCTGGCAGCTGGTGGTCGGCGAGTTCGGGGGCCCCGAGGGCGATCCCGGGCTGGCCGACTTCGACCGGGTCATCCTGGACATGCTCGCCCCCTGGGACTGCGTGGACGCGGTCGCCGCGGCCCTGGCGCCCGGCGGCCTGGCCTGCTGCTACGTGGCCACCACGACCCAGCTGTCCCGCACCGTGGAGACGTTGCGCGGGCACGGCGGCTTCGACGAGCCCGCCGCCTGGGAGAGCCTGATCCGCGGCTGGCACGTGGAGGGCCTGGCCGTCCGGCCGCAGCACCGCATGGTGGGACACACCGGTTTCCTGGTCACCGCGCGGCGGCTGGCGCCGGGGATGGTTCCGCCGCCCCGCAGACGTCGTCCGGCCAAGGGTGCGTCCGAAGAAGATCATTCCGCCGAACGAAGCGGAGTGTTACGCCCCCGGTGAACGGTAACGCTTAGCGATACTGGTGTGACTCAGTGATGAGCGAATCCGCGGCAAGACGGCATCGAAACGGCCTCGCGAGGTTAGGGAATGCCGGTGTATAGGTAATGTCTTATTAGCGGTTCAGGAGGAGGTGAGGAGCGTGGCCACCAGAGACGAGAGCGGACGTGCCGGCCGGCACGACGATGAGGTGAAGAGCCTTACCGCACAGATCTCCTTCCTCGATGAGGAGATCGCCGTGCTCCGGCGCCGGCTGGCGGACTCGCCACGGCACGTCAGGCTGCTCGAAGACAGGCTGCGCGAGACCGAGGGCAGCCTCAGCGGGGTGACCGCCCAGAACGAGCGGCTGGCCGCGACGCTGCGCGAGGCGCGCGACCAGATCGTGGCGCTGAAGGAGGAAGTGGACCGGCTGGCCCAGCCGCCGTCCGGGTTCGGCGTCTTCTTGAACGCGTGCGAGGACGACACGGCCGACGTGTTCACCGGCGGCCGCAAGATGCGCGTGAACGTGTCGCCGAACGTGGAGCTGTCCGAGCTGCGCCCGGGCCAGGAAGTGGTCCTGAACGAGGCGCTCAACGTCGTCATCGCCCAGGGGTACGAGACGGTGGGCGAGGTCGTGATGCTCAAGGAGGTGCTCGCCGACGGCACGCGTGCCCTGGTCATCTCCCAGGCCGACGAGGAGCGCGTGGTCCGGCTGGCTGAGCCGCTGCTGCACCAGCCGCTGCGGGCGGGCGACTCGCTGCTGCTGGAGTCCAGGTCGGGGTACGTGTACGAGCGGATCCCCAAGGCCGAGGTCGAGGAGCTCATCCTGGAGGAAGTGCCGGACATCTCCTACGACGACATCGGCGGCCTGTCCGGGCAGATCGAGCAGATCAGGGACGCCATCGAGCTGCCCTACCTGCACGCCGACCTGTTCAAGGAGCACCAGCTCAAGCCGCCCAAGGGCGTCCTGCTGTACGGCCCGCCCGGCTGCGGCAAGACGCTGATCGCCAAGGCGGTGGCGAACTCGCTGGCCAAGCAGGTCGCGGCCAAGACCGCGGCCGACGAGGGGGCCAAGGAGGGCAAGAGCTTCTTCCTCAACATCAAGGGCCCCGAGCTGCTGAACAAGTACGTCGGCGAGACCGAGCGGCACATCCGGCTGGTCTTCCAGCGGGCCCGGGAGAAGGCCAGCGAGGGCATGCCGGTCATCGTGTTCTTCGACGAGATGGACTCGATCTTCCGGACCCGCGGCTCGGGCGTGTCCTCCGACGTGGAGAACACGATCGTGCCCCAGCTGCTGTCCGAGATCGACGGGGTGGAGGGCCTGGAGAACGTCATCGTCATCGGCGCCTCCAACCGCGAGGACATGATCGACCCGGCCATCCTGCGGCCGGGCCGGCTCGACGTCAAGATCAAGATCGAGCGGCCCGACGCCGAGGCGGCCAAGGACATCTTCTCCAAGTACGTGCTGAAGGAACTGCCGCTGCACCCCGATGACCTGGCCGAGCACCAGGGCTCGCCGCAGTCCACCGTGGAGGCGATGATCCTGCGCACGGTCGAGCGGATGTACACCGAGTCCGAGGAGAACCGGTTCCTTGAGGTCACCTACGCCAACGGCGACAAGGAGGTCCTGTACTTCAAGGACTTCAACTCCGGCGCCATGATCGAGAACATCGTGGCCCGGGCCAAGAAGATGGCCATCAAGGAGTTCCTGGACACCGGGCAGAAGGGCATGCGGGTGAGCCACCTGCTGGCCGCGTGCGTCGACGAGTTCAGCGAGAACGAGGACCTGCCGAACACCACGAACCCGGACGACTGGGCCCGCATCTCCGGTAAGAAGGGCGAGCGCATCGTCTACATCAGGACCCTGGTCTCCGGCAAGACCGGCACCGAAGCGGGCCGCTCGATCGACACCGTGGCCAACACCGGGCAGTACCTGTAAATGGCTGTTCGCGCTGAGGGAAACCGTGTCTGCATGCCGGCTTCGTCGGCGACGGCATTAGGCTGCTTGATATGAGCGTTCTTCGGGTGATGGGCACCGAGACTGAATATGGCATCTCCGTGCCCGGCCAGCCCGGTGCCAACGCGATGGTGACCTCGTCGCAGATCGTCAACGCCTACCAGGCGGCCACCGCCGCCCGGGCCCGCCGGGCCCGGTGGGACTTCGAAGAAGAGAACCCGCTCCGGGACGCTCGCGGGTTCGACCTGACCCGCGAGGCGGCGGACTCCTCGCAGCTGACCGACGAGGATCTGGGCCTGGCCAACGTCATCCTCACCAACGGCGGCCGGCTGTACGTCGACCACGCGCACCCCGAGTACTCCTCGCCCGAGTGCACCAACCCGCTGTCGGTGGTGATCTGGGACAAGGCCGGCGAGCGGGTCATGGCCGAGGCCGCGGCCAAGGCCGCGACCGTGCCGGGCAGCGCGCCCATCCAGCTGTACAAGAACAACACCGACAACAAGGGCGCCTCCTACGGCTCGCACGAGAACTACCTGATGCGCCGGGCGACGCCGTTCGCCGACATCGTCAAGTTCCTCGTCCCGTTCTTCGTGTCCCGCCAGGTGATCTGCGGGGCCGGACGGGTGGGCATCGGCGCCGACGGCCGCGGCTCGGGCTTCCAGATCAGCCAGCGGGCCGACTTCTTCGAGGTCGAGGTGGGCCTGGAGACCACGCTGAAGCGGCCCATCATCAACACCAGGGATGAGCCGCACGCCGACCCGGAGAAGTACCGGCGGCTGCACGTGATCATCGGCGACGCCAATATGAGCGAGGTCAGCACCTACCTCAAGATGGGCACGACCGCGCTGGTCCTGTCGATGATCGAGGACAAGTTCCTCGGCTCGGACCTGTCGATCGACGCGCCCGTGGCCGAGCTCCGCGCGATCTCGCACGATCCCGCCTGCCGCCGCCTGGTCACGCTCAAGGACGGCCGGAAGATGACCGCCGTCCAGCTTCAGCACGAATACCTCGAGCTGGCCCGCAAGTACACCGAAGACCGGTACGGAGACGACGTCGACGACATCACCGCCGACGTCCTGGACCGGTGGGAGTCGGTGCTGAACCGGCTGGCCGAGGACCCCATGCAGCTGTCGAGGGAGCTGGACTGGGTGGCCAAGCTCGAGCTGCTCGAGGGGTACCGGTCCCGGGACTCGCTGAGCTGGGACCATCCCCGGCTGCAGCTCGTCGACCTGCAGTACTCCGACGTGCGGCCGGACCGTGGCCTGTACAACCGGCTGGCCGCCCGGGGCCGGATGGTCCGGCTGACCGACGACGCGACCGTGGACCGGGCCATCGAGAACCCGCCGGAAGACACCAGGGCCTACTTCCGCGGTCGCTGCCTGCGGCAGTACCCCGAGTCGGTGGCCGCCGCCTCCTGGGACTCGGTCATCTTCGACATCCCCGGCCGGGAGTCGCTGCAGCGGGTGCCCACGCTCGAGCCCCTGCGGGGCACCAAGGCACACGTCGGCGAGCTACTGGACCGCTGCCGGACCGCGGCCGAGCTGGTCGCCGCCCTGACGGGCCAGGACTGACGGGCCAGGACTGACGGGCCAGGACTGACGGGCCAGGATCGGGGCTCTATTTCTCCCGCATACCCACCCTCGGGACGGGTCGCGAGTTCGTACCGATTTTCGCCCGGCGGGATTGGGCGGGACTCCTACGGGTGACGATAGCGTTGGGACAGACGGAGGTAGCGACATGGCAACGTCTAAGGACACAGGCGGTCAGCGGCAGACCACCAGGCGCGCCGATGAGACCGAGCAGGCCGAGGCTGGGAGCACCGAGGAGGTCAGGGAACGGCACGAGAAGCTCTCCGACGACGTCGATGCGATCCTCGACGAGATCGACGAGGTCCTCGAGGAGAACGCCGAGGAGTTCGTCCGGTCGTACGTGCAGAAGGGCGGCCAGTAAACCGGCGCGGCGGTTCGCCGTAGGCGGACACGCCGGCCACTCCGGCGTGCCGTCTCGCTCCGGTGCGGCAGTAGGGTCTGTTGAGGGTACTGCTGTGCCGACCACGTTGGAGGAGGTTCGCGTTGGGCTCGTACTTCGACGGCTCTGCCAATTTCGGGCAGCCCGGCCCATACGCCGGCGGGGAAGAAGAAGATCCCCGGCGGATGCGGGTCAGGCCTCCGGCTGGTCTCATGGACCACCAGACCTCGTCGTTCGCGGACTTCCTCGCGTCCTACTCCCCGGACCTGCTGCCCGGCCGGAGCCCTGGCCCCGCGGTAAGCCCGGCCGGGGCCTCCCCGGCGCTGCGGGACCTGCCGCACGCCACGACGATCGTCGCCGCGGCCTGCGATCACGGCGTGGTGCTGGCCGGTGACCGCCGGGCCACCGCCGGGAGCATGATCGCCAAGCGGGACGTGGAGAAGGTCTTCCGCAGCGACGAGTTCTCCGCGATTGGCTACGCGGGCACGGGCAGCGTGGGGATCGAGTTCGTACGCCTGTTCCAGGTCGAGCTCGAGCACTACGAGAAGATGGAAGGCCGTCCGCTGTCCCTGGAAGGCAAGGCTAACCGGCTGGCCTGGATGATCAGGGGCAACCTGGCCGCGGCCATGCAGGGCCTCATCGTGGTCCCGCTGTTCGTCGGCTATGACGAGGGCGCCGGCCAGGGGCGGATCTTCAGCTACGACGTGGCCGGCGGCCCGTACGAGGAGCAGCGGTTCCACTCCATCGGCTCGGGATCGGTATTTGCCCGCGGCTCGCTGAAGAAGCTGTACGTCGACGAGATGTCGGTGCGCGACGCCGTGCTGGCCTGCGTCCAGGCGCTGTACGACGCCGCCGACGACGACTCGGCGACCGGCGGCCCGGACCTGACCCGGCGGATCTTCCCGGTCATCGCCACCGTCACCGCCGACGGCTTCCGCAAGCTGTCCGAAGCCGAGTCCGAGGATTACGCCCAGCAGGTGGTGCGGCAGCGGATGTCCCAGCCTGACGGCCCGCCCGCCCCGCTGCACGTAGCCAGCTAGCACCTCCAGCCTGTTCCCGCCCTCCATCTGACTAGGTAAAGGAAGCGTTCGCGGTGTCCATGCCGTTCGGTTACGTCTCACCCGCACAGGCCATGCGGGACAAGGCCGAATACGCGCGTCAGGGGATCGCGCGCGGTCGCAGTTGCGTCACGCTGGAGTACGAGGGCGGGATCTTGATGATGGCGCCCAACCCGTCCAGCGCGCTGCACAAGATCAGCGAGATCTACGACCGGATCGCGTTCGCCGCGGTCGGCCGGTACAACGAATACGAGACCCTGCGCAAGGCCGGGATCACCTACGCGGACGTCACCGGGTATCAGTTCGACCGGCATGACGTGACGGCGCGCGGCATCGCCAACTACTACGCCCAGAACCTGGGCACGATCTTCACCGAGAACCTCAAGCCGTTCGAGGTGGAGATCGTCGTGGCCGAGGTCGGCACGCAGCCGGAGGCGGACCAGATCTACCGGATCACGTTCGACGGGTCGGTGACCGACGAGCCGGGCTACGTCGCCTTCGGCGGCCAGGCCGATCAGGTCTCCACCGTGCTGAAGGAACGCTACTCCCCGGGCATGTCCCTGACCGAGGCGTTCGCCGCCGCGCTGGCCGCCTTGTCCGCCAGCGGCAACGGCGAGCGCAACGAGATGACGGCGAACCAGCTCGAGGTGGCCATCCTGGACCGGACCCGGGACCACCGCGCGTTCCGCCGGATCCGCGCGGCGCGGCTCGAGGAGCTGATCAGCGAGAGCCGCGGGACGACTCAGCCCGCTCCCGGCGCGGCGGCCGACGCCCCGGCCGCCCCGCAGCCGCCGCCAGCCAGCTCCGGGCCTGCCACTGGCCCCGACGCCGGCAGCACCGACCGCGGCAGCGGCCTCGGCGGCGGAGACGACACCCCGCGCCTGTAGCAGGCCCAGCCCCGCCTCACAGCGGGATGTTGGCGTGTGCTCCCTTGAGCTGGGGGGCCTCGGCGATGGCCCGGATCAGCTCGCGACCCGTGTGGCTGGGCTCGATGATCGCGTCGATGACGCCGATCTCGACCGCCCGGTGCAGGCCGCCGGCCGTGGCCTCGTGCTCGGCGGCCAGCTCGGCCTCGGCCTGGTGCAGCTGCTCCGGCGGCACCGAGGCCAGCGTGCGCCGGTGCAGGATGCGGATGGCGGCGACCGCGCCCATGACGGCCACCTCGGCGCCCGGCCAGGCGAAGACGCGGGTCGCGCCCAGCGAGCGGGAGTTCATCGCGATGTATGCCCCGCCGAACGCCTTGCGGGTCACCAGCGTCACCCGGGGGACCGAGGCCTCGGCGAAGGCGTGCAGCAGCTTGGCGCCGCGGCGGACCACGCCGTCCCACTCCTGGCCGACCCCCGGCAGGTACCCGGGCGTATCGACGAGCACCACCAGCGGGACCCCGAACGCGTCGCACATCCGCACGAAGCGGGCCGCCTTCTCCGCGGAGGCCACGTCCAGGCAGCCGCCCAGCCGCATCGGGTTGTTGGCCACCACGCCCACCGTACGCCCGGCCAGGCGGCCTAGGATCGTCACCATGTTCGGCGCCCACCGGGGGTGGAACTCCACGCCCGGCGAGTCGAGCAGCTTCCCGGTCAGTGCGTGCACGTCGTAGGCGCGGCGGGCCGAATCGGGCAGCAGGCCGGACAGGTCACGGTCCTCGGCGTCCTCGGCGATCTTGCCCTGATCGCTGAACAGCGCCGCGACCTGGCGGGCCCGGTCCAGCGCCTCCGCGTCGGTCTCGGTCACCACGTGCACCACGCCGGAGCGGCGGCTGTGCGGCTCCGGCCCGCCGAGCCGCTCCATGTCCACGTCCTCGCCGGTCACCGAGCGCACCACGTCCGGGCCGGTGACGAAGATGCGGCCCTGGCCGGACAGGATCACGATGTCGGTCAGCGCCGGGCCGTAGGCGGCGCCGCCCGCCGCGGGGCCCAGCACCACCGAGATCTGCGGCACCCGCCCGGAGGCGGCGGTCATCGCCGCGAACACGGTTCCCACCGCGTGCAGGCTGGCCACGCCCTCGGCGAGGCGGGCACCCCCCGAGTGCCACAGCCCCACGATCGGGACGCCCCGGGAGACGGCCTCTGCGTACGCCCCGACGATCGCGGCGCAGCCCGCACTGCCCATGGCGCCGCCCTGCACCCGCGGGTCGGAGGCGAACGCCACCGCGCCCGCGCCGTGGACCAGCCCGACGCCCGCGACCACCCCGCTCCGCTCCGCTCCATCCGCGGGCAGCAGTTCCAGCGTGCCGGGGTCGAACAGGACCGCCAGCCGTTCCCGTGGGTCACGCGGCAGCGCCGGGCTCGAATCCAGGGTGGTCATCTGAGGTCTCCTCTACCGGTTCAACAGGCTCAGGCGGCGGTGAACACCAGCGACACGTTGTGGCCGCCGAATCCGAACGCGTTGTTCAGCACCGCCATCGGCCCGGTGCCGCGCTTGGCCAGCGGCCTCGGCTCGGTGGCGACCTCGACGGGCACGTCGTCGTCGAGTTCGTCGAGGTTGATCGTGGGCGGGGACACCCGGTCGTGCAGCGCGAGGATGGCCGCCACCGACTCGATCGCGCCGGCGCCGCCGAGCAGATGCCCGGTCATCGACTTGGTGGACGTCACGATCACGCCGTCTGACGCCGATCCCAGCGCCTTGACCAGGGCCTGCGCCTCGAGCGGGTCGCCTTCCGGGGTGGAGGTGGCGTGCGCGTTCACGTGCACCACCTGCTCCGGGTCGACGCGCGCGTCGGCCAGCCCCCGGCCGATCGCCATGGCCACCCCCGCTCCGTCGGGCGCCGGGTGGGCGATGTGGTAGGCGTCCGAGGAGTAGCCGGCCCCGGCCGCGACGGCGTATATCTGCGCGCCGCGCTGCCGGGCGTGCGACAGCGACTCCAGCACGACTATGCCCGCGCCCTCGCCGAGCACGAACCCGTCCCGGGCCTTGTCGAACGGCCGCGACGCCCGCTCGGGCTCGTCGTTGCGGGTGGACATGGCCCGCATGACCGCGAACGCGCCGATGTTCAGCGGCATGATCGCCGCCTCGGTGCCACCGGCGATGACCACGTCGGCTCGGCCGGAACGGATCATGTCGATGCCGTACCCGATCGCCTCCGCGCCGGACGCGCAGGCGCTGACCAGGGAGTGCGCGCCCGCGTGGGCCCCGAACTCCATGCTGATCCAGCCGGCCGACCCGTTCGGCATCAGCATCGGTACGGTAAACGGCGAAATGCGGGACCAGCCCTTCTCCTTGAGCGTGTCGTAACCGGCCAGGATCGATCCGATGCCGCCGATCCCGCTGGTGACCGCCACTCCGAGCCGTTCGGGGTCCATCTCCGGCGCGCCCGCGTCGGCCCACGCCTCGCGCGCGGCGACGAGCGCGAACTGCTCGCACCGGTCCATCCGGCGGGCCTGCACGCGGCCCACGATCTCCGCCGGGTCGGCGGCTGCCGATGCGGCGATCCGCACCGGCAGCTGCTCGGCCCACGGTTCGGTCAGGCGCCGCACGCCGCTGCGCCCGGCCAGCATCGCCGCCCAGGTCGACGCGGCATCCCCGCCCAGTGGGGTGGTCGCGCCGAGCCCGGTGACGACGACAGCCTCGCGGTCCACCGTCACGCCGATCCCCCGGCGTCCTTGGACACGAAGTTCACCACGTCCTGGACGGTGGTGAGGTCCTTCAGCTGGTCGTCAGGGATCTCGACGCCGAACTTGTCCTGGGCCGCGACGGCGATCTCGACCATGGACAGCGAGTCGATGTCCAGGTCGTCGACGAAGCTCTTGTTCGGGGTCACCTCGTCAGCGGGCACGCCGGCGATCTCCTCGACGATTTCGCCAAGCCCGGCGAGAATCTCCTGCTCTGTCATGGTTTTGCTCCTTGTCTGAAGTGTCGAATGTCGTCCGCGTCATGCGAGGCCGCGCGGCTCGCAGCGGGCGCGGTCAGGGTACCGTGATCACCTGTGCCGCGTAGCACATCCCCGCGCCGAAGCCGAGCAGCAGCGCCGGGGAGCCGGACTTGAGGTCCCCGCGCTCGGCCATCCGGGCCAGCGCCAGCGGGATCGACGCCGAGGACGTATTGCCCGCGTGCACGATGTCATCCGCCACGCGTTCCCGCGGTACGCCGAGCCGGCGCGCGATGGCCTCGATGATCCGCAGGTTGGCCTGGTGCGGCACGAATGCGGTCAGGTCGCTCACCGCCACCCCGGCCCGCTCGCAGGCCTGAGCCGCGATGGGTTGCATGGTGGTGGTGGCCCACCGGAACACCGCCTGGCCCTCCTGGTACATGTACGAGTGCCGGTCCGGGATCGCGATCTTGTCGGCCAGGTCGCCGGCGCTGCCCCAGACCACCGGCCCGATGCCCGCCGGCTCGCCGTCCGTGACCGGCCCGACCACCGCCGCGCCCGCCCCGTCCGCGAAGATGATGCACGTGGAGCGGTCGTCAGGGTCGATCCAGGCCGTCATCTTCTCGGCCCCGATGACCAGCACGTGCCGGGCCGTGCCGACCCGCACCGCATCGGAGGCGTTGGCCAGCGCGTAGCAGAAGCCCGCGCACGCGGCGTTGAGGTCGTAGGCGCCGGGCGCGACGATGCCGAGCCGGTGCGCGACCAGCGCGGACGTGTTCGGTATCGGGGCCTCGACGCTGCAGGTGGCCACGATGACCAGGTCGATGTCGGCGGGGGACAGGCCGCTGCCGGCCAGCGCCTTGCCGCCCGCCACGACCGCCATGTCGGCCACGCTCTCGTCCGGCCCGGCGAAACGGCGGCTGACGATGCCGACCCGGCTGCGGATCCACTCGTCGCTGGTTTCGATCCGCGCCGCGAGGTCGTCGTTGGTCACCACGTTGCCCGGCTGGTAACCGCCGAACGACATGATCCGCGCTCCCGGGGCAGGCGGGAACGGAGTGAACGAAGTCATACACCTTCCTTTCCTTCCGGGGGGACCCATCCCCCCGGACCCCCCTCGGGAAGTACGCGCACCAAAGGCTGACCCTCGCTGACCGGGTCGCCGTCCTCCACGAGCCATTCGATGATCTCCGCGGGCCAGGGCGCGGCCACCGGCCGCTCCCCGCCGCGCACGACCACGGTACCCAGCTCGGCGGTCAGGGCCACCACGGCGCCGGTCGCGGCCGCGTCGGCCCGCCCGTCCGGGGAGCGGAACGTGCCGGAGGCCGGCGCCACGATCAGCCGCCATTCCGGCAGGTGGCCGTGCCCGTGCCCGTCGGGCTCGGACAGGTGCTCGGCGATCAGATCGCGCGCCGCCTCGAGCTGATCCGGGGTCTTGAGGGCCAGCTGGGTAACCCCGGGCAGCGCCCGCCGGGCCAGTCCGGTCAGCGTTCCCGCCGGGGGCAGCTCGATGATCGCGGTCACGCCCAAGTCCGCCATGTTCCGCAGGCACAGGTCCCAGCGCACCGGGGCGGCCACCTGGGCCACGATGCGCTCCAGCCACTCCTTGCCGGTGGTGACCGCCGCGCCGTCGGCGTTGCCCAGCAGCACCAGGTGCGGATCGATGACCGCGACCTCGGCGGCGGCATCGCGCAGCGCCGCGACGGCCGGCGCCATGTACCGGGTGTGGAAGGCCCCGGCCACCTGCAGCGGGCGCAGCCGCGCGCCGGCCGGCGGATCGGCCGCGAAGGCCTCCAGGTCGGCGATCGCCCCGGCCGCCACGATCTGCCCGGCCGCGTTGACGTTGGCCGGGGTCAGGCCGTGGCGGGCGATGGCCGCCAGCACGGCGTCCTCGTCGCCGCCCAGGACGGCGGTCATCCCGGTCGGCTCCGCCGCCGAGGCCGCCGCCATGGCCGCGCCGCGCACCCTGACCAGGCGCATAGCGTCGTCGGCGCTCAGCACCCCGGCCAGCACCCCAGCAGCCAGTTCCCCGACGCTGTGCCCGGCGGCCGCATCGGCGTGGATGTCGCCCGGGGCACCGCCCGCCAGCGTGCCCGCGGCCGCCAGCGCGGCCGCGACCAGCAGCGGCTGCGCGACCGCGGTGTCCCTGATCTCATCGGCGTCAGCCGTGGTGCCGTACCTGATCAGGTCGCAGCCCGCCAGCTCGGAGGCCGCCCCGAGACGCTCGGCGACTCCGGGTACCGCCAGCCAGGGCGTGAGGAAACCGGGGGTCTGCGCGCCTTGCCCGGGTGCGGTGATAATGAGCATCCCTTTAGCGTGCCCTGTAGAACTTCGCCACATGAATGTCGGACGCTACGAAGTTGTCCGAAGTAATCCTGTTTGTTTCCTACAAATTAGGGTCACGTCGCCGTTACCGTAGCGTTACCTTTCGCGTCAGCGCCCGGCCGCCAGGCGGCCCAGCGCCACCGCGACCCACAAGGTGAGACCATCCCGCCCGGCCGAGGGGGTGTACTCGGTGAGCTCGGCAACCCGCCGTAGCCGGTATCGCACCGTGTTCGGGTGCACGAACAGCAGCCGCGCGGTGGCCTCCAGCGAGGATCCCTGCTCCAGGTAGGTCGTCAGGGTGTCGAGCAGGGCGGGCCCGCCGCCCAGCAGCGGCTCGTAGACGTCGCTGATCAGGGCGGCCCGGGCGTCGGGATCTCCGTCCAGCGCGCGCTCGGGCAGCAGGTCGTCCGCGCCCGCGGGGCGGGGCGCGTCGGGCCAGGCCGGGGCGGCACGCAGCGCGGCCAGCGCCGCGCGCGCCGAGACCGACGCGCTGCGCAGGTCACGGACCAGCGGCCCGGCGATCACCGGTCCCGGCCCGAACCGCCCGGCGAACCGCTCGGCGGCGGCGATGGGATCGTCGCAGCCGCCCACGACCAGGATGAGCCGGTTGCCGTGCACGCCGGCCAGCAGGTCCAGCCGGGCCCGCCGGGCCTGGGCCCGCAGTTCCTCGATCAGCGGCTCCACCTCGGCGGGGGAGCCGGTCTTGGGCTCATCGTCGCCGATGGTGCCCACCACCACCGTGACCGGGGAGGAGGACCAGTTCAGCGCCGAGGCCCAGGAGTGCAGCGAGTCCTCGGTCTCGCCGTGCACCAGGGAGTCGACCACCAGCGCCTCTAGCCGGGCGTCCCACGCGCCGCGAGCCTCGGCGGTCCGCGCGTACACCAGCGCCGCGCTGAACGCGATCTCCCGGGAGTAGGTCAGCACCGCCTCGCGCAGCTCGGTCTCGTCGCCCGGCGCGGCCAGCTCCTCGACCTGCGCCTGAACCGCGTCGATGATGACCCGGACCATCTCCACCGCGTGCTGCAGGCTGACCGCCCGGGCCAGCTCGCGCGGCGCGGTGCCGAACACCTCGGTCACCGCGGGCCGGTTCCGCTCCGGGTGCCTGATCC
>Ga0335074_10001478_pt1 | contig 31875 bp, 26 predicted proteins | sample Lox_Sample_23_FD_206715 | JGI IMG/M metagenome (GOLD analysis project Ga0335074, IMG submission 206715) | Soil microbial communities from Loxahatchee National Wildlife Refuge, Florida, United States - Lox_Sample_2.3 | ecosystem: Environmental > Terrestrial > Soil > Wetlands | place: USA... | reverse complement strand
AACGAGCGACTGTTGCGATTGAGCAGACGGACGCCGATCCGCTGCTCGAGATGCATCACGTGCTTGCTCACCGTCGCGGTCGACAGATCGAGCCGCTCGGCGGCGCCTACGAAGCTGCCCGAGCCGACCACCTCCAGGAACACCTTGATGCCCGTCAGCGTATCCATGCGCCTCCAGCCTAGGTTCGCCGGGTGGAGGTTGCAATCCGTGCAGGAGATATGGAGCGTTTCTGCAAAGGAAATCACCGCCGGCCGGGCGGGGTTTCCTCACGGGAAACGATACATGCCTTCCGCGGCGGTTCCGTGCGCGCTCACGCGCAAGTAAAGTCGGTGACCTGTCAGAGTCGGGATGGTCTCAATCTCATTCAAGAGACGAGGTGCGCATGCTTCACATCCTGCTGGTTGCTACATTTACCGCCGGCGTCGCGACGCTCACTTTTGCGCTGATGGCGCTCGCATCGCTGGCGAGCGCCGGTTACCGATCGAGCGCGCCGGCTGCTTGCGGCCTTGGAGCCACGCTCAGTGCCGTGCCTGCGCGACCTGCTGCCGTCGCCAGCGATGGAACGCCGCCACTGCCCGGCTCTGCAACACCTCCGGGGGCGCGACGAGGTAGTACGCCAGACCGCTCGGAATGCGGAGCTTGAAGGGCTCGATCAGCCGCCCGGGCCGCAAGGTCGTCGGCGACGATGACGCTCTGACCGAGCGCGACGCCCTGTCCGGCTGCGGCCGCCTGGGTCAGGAGCCCCACGTCGCTGAATTGCGGGCCTTCGGGCCGGCGGTCGCCGATACCTGCGGCTGCCGCAACGTACGGCATCGGCCGTCTGCTCGGCGTCTCGCTCTCGCAAAGCGGCAAATATCGGCGTACTGCGCCGCAGGCTCGGCGCGGCACCGGCGTCCGGGGTATCATCACGCCTCTGCCACCGGTAATCAGCATTTACCTCGGCGAAACACTGCATATCCACGGGCCTGATTGTCCTCCCTGGCCGCATCTCCTAGAGTTCATCGAGGCGGAGCGGGGAGATCATGCCTCTCGAGAATTCTCTCCATGGGAACCTGGGCACCGTTGTCACGATGCAGCGGCGGGAGATTGTGCGAGCGCACAGCGCTCCCCGGTCTCGCCGTGGCCGCAACCTTGGTCATGGCTTGCGGCGCCAGCGGCTGCGCCAGCCTGCCGCCGGGCAGCGTGCGGGATCCGCGCGATCATTTCGAGCGGTTCAACCGCGCCATGTTCAAGTTCAATACTGCCCTTGACCATGGGTTCTTCCGGCCTTTGGCACGCGGCTACGTCAAGGTCATTCCGGGGCCCTTGCGCACCGGCGTTTCGAATTTTCTGAGCAACATCCACTATACGGTCACGATCGGCAACGACATTTTCCAGGCTGAGTTTCGGGATTTGCCCAACGACGTGGCGCGCCTGGTGGTGAACACGACCGTCGGCATAGGCGGCCTGCTCGATCCCGCAAGCTCGCTGCGGCTCGCAAAGCACGACAGAGACTTCGGGCAGACCCTTGGCAGATGGGGAGTACATACCGGCTCATATCTCGTGCTGCCGCTCATCGGTCCGTCGGACGTTCGCGACGCAATTGGCAGAGTGCCGGACCGGTACATGACCGTCGATGGCATCGTCAATAACACGGCTTTGAGCTTGAGTCTGTTCGGGGTCGGTGCCCTCGATACGCGAGCGAACGCGTTGCCGTCCGACAATGTGATCGACAGTGCCTTTGATCCGTATGCGTTCGTTCGCAGTGCCTGGTTTCAACTGCGCGCTTACAAGGTCCATGAAGGGGAGGAAAACTACATCCCCAACCTGCCGCCGCTCGATCCGGGCGACCCCAAATGAGCACCTCGGCACCGCACTTGCACAACGACCGGCTGACCAGGGCTCCCCGGCCGGTAATTCTCGACGACGTAGTGATCGGGCGGCTGGTCGGAGCGAGCGCCTCGCGGCCGTGGATCGTCGTGGCGCTGGCGATCATCCTTTGCACGGCGACGACTCTGTACGTCATCAGCCATTTCGCCATGACTACCGACACCTCGGCGCTCCTCTCATCGAAGCTCCCGTGGCGGGTGCGGCAGGCCACGTTCGACAGGTTATTCCCGCAGGACGACTCCAATATCGTCGTGGTCGTCGACGGGCAGACACCGGAATTGAGCGAAGAGGCTGCTGCCAGGCTCGCTGCGGGTCTCGGCGCGCAATCCAGGCTGTTCCACTCGGTCCGCAGGCCCGATAGCGGGCCATTCTGGGCCCACGAAGGCCTGCTCTTCGAGTCGACCGCGGACGTCAAGAAGGTCATCGCCCAACTCCTCGCGGTCCAGCCATTCCTGGGATCGATGGCGTCCGATCCCTCATTGCGCGGTCTCACGAACACGCTTTCGCTGATGGCGCAAGGGGCCAACTCCGGCCAAGCCTCCGCGCAGCGGCTCGACGCTCCCCTGCGGACCTTGGCCGAGGCGCTCCAGGACGTGAATCGCGGCAAGCCGCACTTCTTCTCCTGGCAAAACCTGATGACGGGGCAGGCAGCGGATCGGCGCGAGCTGCGACACATCATCCTGGTCGATCCGGTGCTCGACTTCAGCCAACTGCAGCCCGGCAAACGGCCGATCGCGGCGATCCGGGACACTGCCAAACGGCTGCAGCTCGATGAGGCCCACGGCGTGCGTGTTCGCCTGACGGGTTCGGTTCCGCTGCAGGACGATCAATTCGCGACCCTGGCGCAACGCGTCGGTCTGATCGCCGGTCTTGCCGGCGGCGCAATCATTCTGATGCTTTGGTTCGCGGTACGTTCGCCCTTGCTGATCGCGTCCATTCTGGTGACGACGCTCGCGGGCCTGGTGACGGCTACCGGACTGGGTCTGGCTCTTTTTCATCGGTTCAACGTCATTTCGGTCGCCTTCATCCCGTTGTTCGTCGGGATGGGAATGGATTTCGGCATTCAATTCAGCGTGCGGTATCGCGTGGAACACTGCACGCAAAAGAGCGTGTGGCAATCTCTCGTCGCGACCGGACGGATCATGGGAAGGTCGCTGACCTTGGCGGCGGCCGCGATCGGCGTGGGATTTCTCGCCTTCGCACCCACCCGGTACTACGGCATCGCGCAACTCGGGGTGATAGCCGGACTCGGCATGTTGATGGCGGTCGCTCTGAGCCTCACGCTGCTGCCGGCCCTGATCGCGCTCACGCGGCCTCCAGGCTGCCTCCGAGTCGGAGCCGGCGCGCGCTTGACGCAGCTCGAGACCTACATTCTGCACCACCGAGCCAAGGTGGTCGCCACCGGGGTCGGGGCGGCGGTGATCTCCGCCATGCTGTTGCCTCTGCTGCACTTCGACTTCAATCCGATGCACCTGCGCAACTCAGGCGTCGAGTCGGTGGCGACGCTCTCCGATCTGATGAAGGACCCGGATGAGTCGCCGAATACCATGGAGGTCATTCAACCCAACCTCGCCGCAGCCGATCGGGTTGCCCGGATCTTCCGCAGCAACCCGACGGTTTACGGCGCGCGCACTCTCTCGAGTTTCATTCCGAGCGACCAGGCCCAGAAAATCGCCCTGATCGCGGACGCCGCGAACCTCATGGATCTCACATTGAATCCAATCGCCGTCGCACCGCCCCCCACGGACGTGCAGGTCATCGAGAGTCTCCATAGTGCCGCCACGCAGCTCCGTCGGGCGTCGATCTCAGATCCAGCGCTGCGGGCGGACGCCCGCAGCCTCGCCGATGCGCTCGATGAGCTCGCGCGGGGCAGTCCCGCCGTGCGAGCGCGGGCGGCGCAGATGCTCATCCCCGGTTTCGTCACCACACTCGCGCAGATCCGCGATCTGTTGCTCCCCGAGCCAGTCAGCATCAAGACATTGCCGCCCGATCTGGTGCGTCAGTGGCTGACGGCTGACGGCCGGGCACGTGTTTCCGTCCTGCCCGAGGGCGACTCGAACGACGATGCGGTGCTCCGTCGCTTCGTCGCCGCTGGAATCAGGATTGCGCCGGAGGCGACGGGTACGGCGGTCTACATTCAGGACTACGCCCGGGCCGTCGTCGATGCCTTCATCCAGGCGGGAGTGCTGTCATTCATCGCCATCTGCGGCCTGCTCCTGATCGTGCTGCGCCACATACGCGACGTGGCGGTCACCATGGCTCCGATCATACTGACCGGACTTCTGACCATGGGTATCTGCGTGGTCATTCGACAGCCGCTCAATTTTGCCAACATCATCGCCCTGCCGTTGCTGTTCGGGATCGGCGTGGCGTTCCACATCTACTTCGTCATGTCCTGGCGCGCCGGCGGCTCACACCTGCTGACATCGAGCCTGGCTCGTGGGGTATTCTTCAGTGCGCTCGCGACGGCGACCGGCTTCGGCAGCCTCTGGGCCTCGAAGGATCCCGGAACGGCGGGCATGGGCAAGCTGCTGATGATATCGCTGGTCTGGACGCTCGTGTCGGCGCTGATCTTCCAGCCAGCGCTCATGGCCCTTCGAGTCTGCGCCAGGGCGGCGGCCGCCCAGGCGACTACTTCATGAGACCGTCGCTCAGCTTGTTCAGGTAGGTTATCAGGGCGGAAGCGCCTCCGGAGCCGATCGCCGAGGCAAAATCAACCCGGTGCAGGGTGAGCTGGCTGACACCGTTGAAAAAGACGTCGACGATCTTCCAGACTCCGTCGACCTCGCGCATGCGGTAAAGCAGGCTGGTGGGTGTCCCGCCAGGAGATGTAAGGGTCGTGCGGACGATCCTGTCCGGACCGCGATTGACCACGTTGTCGTCGATGTCAAAGCGCTGTCCGTTGAAGTCGTCGAAATTGTGAGCGTAATTGGCGATGGTGTAGCGGCTGAACGCCGCCACCAATTGCGTCTGCTGCTGGGGCGAGAATTTTGCCCAATCCGGGCCCACGGATAGGCGCGTCATGAACGGCAGCGCGAAAGTCTGTTCGATCACAGGCTCGAGGTTGCGGTATCTCGCCGTCACGGATGTGTGCGGACCGGCCTTCATGGCCTTGAGCAACGCGCTCGTCAGGGTCTTCACCTGCGTGACAGCGGGCTCAGCTGCCGCGGCATAGGCCGAATTCGCGGCAGGAGCCAGAAGCAGAAGCATACAGAGAAACGTCGCGAATCTCGTGACCATGGGCGGCTCTCGCGCGAACTGCTGCGGTGCTCGACAATATCACAATCGCCGCCGAATCAGGGATCGCGCCGCTCGCGACGGGCAGGACCGCGGCCCAAGGCGAAGGCCGGGCCTGCGGCCGGTTGCCGCATGGATGTCTTGCGGGACGCAAGGCTCATCAGGGCCGGCTGGAAGAGCAGCGCGGAGGCGAGTGTCCATACCAGAGATATCATCAGCAGCTCACCCATGCTGGCCGTTCCCGGATGTTTCGAGGCCCACAGACTACCGAAGCCGGTCGCCGTCGCGAGCGCACTGAAGAATACTCCCCGGGCCAGGCTCGATGTGAGAAGGTGCGAGCCGCCGGCGCGCCAGGACATGACGAAGTAGATGTGGAACGCCACGCCGATCCCGAACAGCAAAGGCAGCGCGATGATGTTGGCGAAGTTGAGCGGCTGGCCGATCAACACGCAGGTGTCCATGGTCAGGAGACCGGTCAGTACGATGGGGGCCATGGTGATAGCGACATCGCGCAGGCGGCGCAGTACTGCGAACAGCAGGCAGGAGATGGCCACGAACGACAGCACGCCCGCCTCGATGAAGGCAGCGACCACGGCTCGAGCATAGTCCTGTATGTAGACCGCCGTGCCGGTGGCATCCGGCGCAATCCTGATTCCAGCGGCGGCGAACCGGCGGAGCACCGCATCATTGTTCGAGTCGCCCTTCGGCAGGACGGATACACGTGCCCGGCCGTCAGCCGTCAGCCATTGATGCACGATATCGGGCGGGAGCGTCTTGATGGCAACCGGCCGAGGGTGTAACAGGTCGCGTAATTGCCCGAGTGTGGTGACGAAGCCGGGAACGACCATCTGTGCCGCGCGGGCTCGCATTGCCGGGCTGCCCACGGCCAGTCGGTCGAAATCATCGGCCAGCCTGTCGGCATCCGCGCGGATCGCCGGGTCTGCGATCGCCCCCTGGCGCAGCTTCGCGGCGGCCCGATGGAGACTGTCGATGACCTGCACGTCCGTGGGGGGCGGGGCAACGTCGAGCGGATTCAGAGTGAGATCCAGCAGGTTTGCGGCGTCGGCAATGAGCGCGATCTTCTGCGGCTGGTCGGTCGGAACGAAGCTCGAGAGCGTCCGCGCGCCGGCAACCGTGGGGTCGTTGCGGAAGATCCGGGCAAGCCGGTCGGCCGCTGCAAGGCTGGGGCGGATGACCTCCAATGTGTTCGGCGATCGGTCCGGGTCGCGCATCAGATCGTCGAGCGTGGCGACCGATTCCACTTTAGAGCTGCGCAGGTGCATCGGATTGAAATCGAACTGCAACTGCGGCAGCAGGACGAAGGAGGCCAGCGCCACCGCCGCACCGATGCCGACGATCGATTCCCGGTGGCGCGCAACATAGTCGTCGACCGCTGTCAGGCGTGCACTCGGCCGGCTCCGGGGAGCACCCGGAGCCCGAGTGAGTGCGATCAGCGCCGGCAACAGTGTGAGGGACAGCGCAAGCGCAACGAATATGCCGAGCCCGGCGATTACCCCCAGTTGGGAGACGCCGTAGTACGCAGTGGGCGCAAAGGCGAGAAAGCCCGCAGCGATGGCGGTGGCCGCGACGATCAACGACTTGCCCATCGCGTGCCCTGTCGCGATCAAGGCCGGAGTGACGTCCGATCCGGGCTTGCGCTCCGCGCGGTAGCGCACGCTGAATTGAATGCCGAGATCCATGCCCATCCCGACGAACAACGGGATGAAGGCGACCGAGATCAGGTTGAACCGATGGTACAGGGCGAGACCGAGCCCGGTGGTGGCCACCAGCCCGGCGATCATGGTGACCAGTATCGAGGCGATCAGCCGGGGCGATCGCACTGCAAGCCAAAGCATCAGCAGGATTGCGCCGATGGCGACCAGAGTGATCGAGCCGGCGCGCTGTGCCAAGGTCGCGAACTCGTCGTCCTGCAGCGCCACTGGACCCGTTACCCGAACGCGCACGCCGTGCGCGCTATCCAGCCCGAGCCGGGTCGCCGTGGCGTGGATGGCATCGATTGGCAATTGCCCTGGCCGCAGCCGGGCGAAGTTGAGAACCGGATCGACGAGGATGATGTGCCGCAGCTCGCGGGTATCCGCCGCCTCGCCGGTCAAGAGGCCACGCCAGGAAAAGAAGGCGGGCTTGCCGTGTGACAGATCGTCGAATGCATCGGCGAGCTTTCGGATCGGGATGCGAAGCTGCTGCGGCGAGCTCTGGCCGCCAGTCACGCCCTGCATCGTGAGAGAGAGCGTGTTGGCGAGGCCACGCAGCGACGGATCGGTAGCCATGGATCCGAGGAATGGCTGCGCCTCGAGCAGTTGCGAAGTGAACTTCTTCACCTCGACGGTCGATGCGAAGAGCAGCTTGTCGTGCGCCCAGAACGGTCCGGCATCCGGCCGCTGGAGCGAGCGGAACAATGCAGGCTGAGCGCTGATGGCCGCCGCGAGCCTGGCGGTAGCCTCTTCGCTCAATTCGGGTGTTCGTCCGTCGATCACCACGACGAGATTCGAGCCGTCAGTCGCGAAGGCCTTGTCGAAGGCTGACTGACGCGCTCGCCAGGGAAGCTTGGGCGAGAGCAGGGTGCTGGTGTCAGTCGTCATGGCGAAATGGCTCATGACGTACTCTGTGCTCGCTGCGCAAACGAGGCCGGTGATCACCAGGACGAGCCAACCCCACGCTGCGCTCAGCGCAACGAGGCGGCTGACGAGGGAACCCTTGATTCTCACTGCCAGGGAATCCTGGGGGCAGGGCGCCGGCCAGACAATCCACATGCTGGCGATGCTGCGTTTCTACCCAGTGAATGAAGCGGGACTACCTCTAAAGGGGGGCAGCGCATGCTGCTGATTTTCGCGACAGCGCTGGTTCGTTCACTCGCGCGAAATGCAGCATCCATCGCGCAACGCTTGTCGTGCCCGCATGCCTCCACTAGCGTGTCGTCTGTCGGTCGCAAGAGGACGCCGCAAGTGCATTGTGGCGAGAGGTGGCGAGCGTGGCTCGTCGACTACAACTCGGCGGAGCCCGGCGACCGGGTGGCGCGGGCATCGAGCTCTCCCGGCGAGAGCTCCCAATCCCATCTCCGGCTCGAGTCCGCGCGATCAGGGCACGGGCGTGTGGCGCTCAGCGAGCGCGATGACGGGACCCCGACAGGCGGTCATGACGGGGCAATCCGCTCGAACGTCAGAGCGATTCAAGCCCACGAGCGGTCCGTTCAAGGTAAGTCCCAGGAAGGCTGGTAAGATACTTCCTGCAGGTCAACGAGTGGAGTGGGCATCGCTTGCGTACGCAGACATACTTTCGATGTCGCTCATACTCCGGTGCGAGGGCGCTTCTGGGTGCAAGCATCGCCGTGTCCTTGTCCGGTTGCTGGATAGCGCCCAATGCCGACATTCGTCCCCCGGGCGAACCACGGGTCATCGCTGGCGAGGTCGAGGTCGAGGGGGTGGCGAGCTCCGCGAAGGTCGAATCAGTGGACCGAGCCGCGCGGATCCTCGTGCTCAGCGTCAACGGGGTGCCGCTGTCTTATGGGATCGGGAGGCGCGTGCGCAACTGGGACGACCTGCATACCGGGGATACGGTAAAGGCCACGCTCAGGGATGAGCTGACCATATACGTCGCGCCGCCACACGAGAAAAGGAGTCCGGACGCTCACGTGCTGCTCGTCAATCCGAGTTATCGCGTGATGGAAGTTCAGTACGCGAACGGCCGAAGGCAAACCTTGAAGGTCGCGCTGCTCACGCAAATGAAGGGCATCGGGGCCGGAGACGCAATCACCATACACCCGGTGGAAGTGATCAAGCTTCATCTCCGGCACGACTCGATCGTACCGTGGGTCCGTTGAGCGTGTCCAAGTCCTTCCTGGCGGCAGCATCCGCACGCGCACTGGGCCTCCTGGCTTTGGCGCTGCTCAGCGCCTTTCCCGCAACCTCTCAAGCCCAGATCTCACCGGCTCAGGCCGCAGCGATCCGGGATGTCATCGGTGCACGCGTCGAAGCGATGACGATTCTGGGAGGTGACTTCGGGCTGTCGGACGGCAATTTTCACTCGACCGGCGCACTCGGTGCCCAGGGCGCCGACGTGGACACCACCGTGACCAAGATCGGCGGCTACGGAGACGTCGGCGATCCAGTGCCCCTGGGCGACACGAATATCGGTTGGCAGCCCCACTTACAGGGCAACATGGGCTATGTGGAATCATCGGACCACGTAGAGACCGCCGAGCTTGCGGGTGACACGAGCAAGCTGAGGACCTTCGCAATAGAATTCGGCGGCGGAGCCCGGTTCTGGACCAGCCAAAATCTCAGCTTTGCGCCCACGGTGATGGGCCTGTTCGGCCATACGGACGACACCTACTATGCGTACAGCGAGTTCGGCCGGCAGAACCTGCCGCAACTCCGGCAGCTCGGACTCGCCGACTGGAGTGTCGACACCTGGTCGCTGCGACCCGCGCTGAATGCGCAGTACATCGTCCGACTCGGTCGCACGCTCGTGACGTTTTCGTCCGATCCGACCGGGTTTTTCACGCATGGGTTCGACCGGTCGAACGTAAATGAAAAGGTCGGAGGCAACTCCGGCTTCGTGACGGACAAGGTCGACATCGATATTCCGCTCGACATCGAGCTCTACGGCCACGAGCTGCGAACCGGCGGCTACCTGAGTCGAACGGACCTGTTTGGCGACCTGAAGGAAGGGCTTGCCGCGCAGCACCTGAACGAGATCCACGCACGGCTGGTGCTGGATTTTCTGAACCAGCTCTGGAAGGTACAGTGGCTGGGTGTGGGCGCCTCTTATCTCTGGGGAACCGCCATCAGCGGTTGGACGGTGGGGGCCGATGTGACGTTCCGCTTTTAGACGGGGCGCTCTGAATCGGGCTCGCGCGCGGTTTTGGCGCCGCGCTCGGCGTGGTGCGATGGACTCGACTGACCCGGTGTGGACACCGGCCCGCGTTCCGGGATAGGAGCGTTCAAACAGGATCCGGCATACGGGGACGCTTTGGCGCGCCTGCTCCCGCGCGCTCCATTGCAGTCCCCGATGCTCTACGTCCTCTGCGCGCCTCTGCCCCCGTCAGGCGGCAAGGGCATGCACCCGCTCCAGCGCAGCGTTCACGGACTTCTCCGCGGCTTCGGGTCCAAGTGCCACTCCCTCGGCCGCAATGACTTCGACGTCTGCGAGACCGATGAACGCCAGCACTGCCTTCAGGTAGGGATCCTGGAAGTTCAGGGTCTGCATGAAGCCCTGGGAGTAGACGCCACCGCGCGCCAGGACCAGATAGACCTTCTTGCCGTGCAAAAGTCCCTCCGGACCTTTCTCGGTATATTTGAACGTCAGCCCCGGGCGCAGAACGTGATCGATGTAGGCCTTCAGGTTGGAAGGAATACCGAAATTGATCATGCCCGTGGCGATGATCACGGTGTCCGCTGCGGACAGCTCCGCGACCAGAGCGTCGGAGAGGCTCAGGACGGCCTTCTGCGTCGCCGTGAGCCGCTCGGGTGGCGTACCGCGGGCTGTGGCAAAGGTGTCATCGATGTGAGGTAGAGGTTCCGCCGTTAGATCACGGACGGTGATAGTCGAGCCCGCATCACGGGAAGCGAGCTTCTCGGCCAGAGTGCGTGCAATCCGACTGGAATAGGACGCACCCCGACGCGGACTCGAGGTGATCAGAAGTATGTTGCTCATGTCGCTTACTCCGAAATTGGCGTGAATTGGTGTCTGTCCGCAAGGGCGCTCAGTACCCGATGGAGAATCGCTGCCGTCGGTGCCTGGGCTGCTCGAGCTCATCCACGAGCGCGATGGCGTAGTCCTCCATCGATATGCGGCTCTCCTGCTGGGCGTCCGCGATGAGCTCATCCGTGCCCAGGCGGAACTTGCCGGTACGCTTCCCGGGCTCGAAATAGGGGGCCGGAGCGAAATAGGTCCAATCGATCTTCGAGGCGCGCAGGAGGTTGAACGTCTTGATGTGCGCCTTGACGATCGGGTAAAAGGCCTCCGGCAGGTACCCCGATTCCAGCAGCGTCAGGCCCGGCGCGACATGCAAGCCGCCTGCGCCGCCTACCATTACCAGACGGATGCCAGGGTGCCGGCTGACTGCTTCGATCTGACGCTCCGTTACACCCAAAATGGCGTCAGGATTGTCTTTCGGCGGCCCGTAGGCGCTCACGACCGCCTCTGCTCCGTCGATTGCCGCCGCGATTGTCTTGGGGTCAGACAGGTCGTCCTGCCTGACCACCACATCGGGACCGCGCTCCGCGACATTGGCCGGATTGCGCGCAATCGCGATGACCTTGTGGCCTCGGGATGCGAGCTCTTTGAGGATGCGGCTGCCCGATTGGCCGGTGGCGCCGTATAAAGCGACTTTCATGGCTGTCTCCTGCGGCTGCTGCCGGTTCGGTAGAGAAGGTGAGCGCATGCTATGGCCCGCTGATGCATCGTGGTAGCCTATATTTCTAGATAGATACCATCGTCTGCAGCGATATATGCTCGACGCCGTCACGCTGGATCAGCTGCGTACTTTCATTGCCGCCGCAGAGGAAGGCAGCTTCTCCGCGGCAGGGCGCAAGCTCAGACGGGCTCAATCCGTCGTCAGTCAGACCTTGGCGAACCTGGAGGGGCAATTCGGCGTGAAGCTATTCGACCGATCACGCCGCCGGCCCATACTGACGCCTCAAGGAAAGGTCCTGCTCACCCACGCGCGCGCGGTCGCGGGCGACGTCGCGCAGCTCAAAGCACACGCGCAGCTCCTGGCCAGTGGGCTCGAGTCCGAGGTCTCGATCGCAGTTGATGTCATGTTCCCGATGGATACGCTCACCGCCGCTGTCACGGCGTTTCACGCTGCCTTCCCTCTCACGCCCCTGCGGCTCTATGCTGAAACGCTGGGAGCGGTGATGCAGACGGTTCTCGACGGTCGCTGCACGGCTGGCGTTTCCGGAGAGCTGGCGAACGTCCCGCCGGTCTTCAGTTACGAGCCGATGTTCAGGGTACCCCTGGTCCATGTGACCTCACCGGGGCATCCACTTGCGAAATATGGTCGTCCGATCCCCACGAGCGAGCTGCTCCACCACATTCAACTCGTGCTGACGGACCGCTCGACGCTCTCCGCGGGCCAGGAGTTGGGCATCATGTCGGCCAGGACCTGGCGGCTCGCCGATCTCGGGGCCAAGCACGCCTTCCTGCGCGCGGGGCTCGGCTGGGGCGGCATGCCGGAGGAGTCGGTCCGATCCGATCTGGCACGCGGATCGCTCGTGAGACTCGTCCTCGAAGATGCCCCGCCGGCTGGCTTCGCCGTGTCCATGCGCACGGTATATCGTACCGATGCTCCACCGGGAATTGCCGCGCGTTGGTTGATCGAGCGGCTCAAGATGGATCAGGGAGCAACGTCAATCAAGGACGCTCGCAGGCCGAGAAAAAGAGTGAAACATGGTCGACGAGATGGAGGCCTGACAGCGTGAGCGCGGCCGTTCGCGACCCCGGTCAGACGGTGCTCTTCCGCAGGCACCCCGCCATTGGCGAGATATCGCCAGGGCAACGACGCGCCTGCGTCTTTGGAATCAGTGGTTTGCGCGAGAAGCAGAGCAAAGGCTACTGAGCGACCTTCGTCGGTCGCGCTCGAAAGCGAGCAGGTAGATGAACGATTGATAGGGGCGGCCGGTTGCCTGGCGCATTCCCATCTCGCAGGTTCGGTTGGCCGAGATGTAGGCGTCGCATCACGTCGATTGCAGAACGGAGTGCAACCCAATGCCCTTGTATACCGTCACGGCACCGGCAGGTGTGCTGAGCGATGAGGCCAAGAAAGATCTCGCGGCCAAACTGACGCTTCAGGCTCGCGCCGCCGTCAGGCAGTCCGCGGCTGTGCACCGATCAGATGCGTCGTCTTCGGGCGCTCACCGACCTGAAAGCGCAGCACGGCGTCCTCGAGCTTGCGATCCGCCTTGGTCACGCGCTCGTGCTGCCGCAAGTGCTCGAGCCAGGAATCCGTGAGAAATGTCTCGACGAAACGGCCCGCATGGGCCGGATCCTCGTAGACCCCCCAACGGTAGGCACCATCGCGCCGACGCTCGCGCCCGTAGCGACCGAGGGCTCGCAGGAACGGCTCGCGGTTGTTCGGGTCAATGGAATATTCGATCGTCACGAGCACGGGTCCCCGGTCACCTTCGACGGCGTGCGTGGTCACAGGTGCGGGCCAGTGCATGGAGGGCGACAGGTCCACGTTGGCATCGGTCTGCACGTTCCAGCGGCGAGTCAGGGGAATGGAAGCAACGGCTCCGGCCGCGGCGATGAGGAGTGAGGCCGGCAGGCCAAGTCGCGCAGCGACCTCTCCCCAGATCGCACTGCCGACGCTCAAGGCGCCGAACATCACGGTCACGTACATGGCGAGACCGCGACCGCGAACCCACTCCGGCAGGGCGAGCTGCGCCGAGACGCTGAGGCCGGAGAGCGCTATGACCCACGAAGCGCCGGCGAGGACGCTCGCGATGACGGCGGTCAACGGGTCGCGTGCGATCGCGAACAGAGCTGTGGCCAGCGACGTCGCCAGAGTGGCGCCGATCAGGAGCTCGTCTGCGCTGCATCGGTTTCTCAGCCGGGGAACTACCAGCGCGCTGATCACCGCCGATACTCCGATGATGCCCAGCAACACGCCATATAGTTTCGGTCCGGCGAGAATCCTGACGCTGACGACGAGCGGCAACAGGGCCCAATACGCCCCCGCGAAGCTAAAGAATGCGGTAGCGCGAATCAGAGTTGCACGCAGACGCGAGTTGTATCGCGCATGTCGGATTCCCGTGCGCACCGCGCCCCAGAACGGCTCGGGCGGAAGCGGCTGGCGAGCGCGTTTGCGTGGCCGCCACCAGATGAGCGCGGCAATCACGCCGATATTGCTGCAGGCATCGAGCCAGAACGGCGCGGCGATTCCGGCCGAGCCAATGAGGACGCCGCCGAGCGCAGGTCCGATCGCACGACTGACATTGACGCCGGCGCTGTTCGCGGCAATTGCGGACTGCAGGTCGGCGCTGGGTACGAGCTGCGAGACCACGGCCTGCCAGGCGGGGGCCGTCATGGCCGAAGCCACACTCACGATGAAGCTGAAGAGCAGGAGATTGTCGGGCGTGATCAGGTGGAGCCACACGAGTGCCGCAAAGGCCGTGGAGATGACCGTGATCGTCGATTCCCCGTAGATGAGAAATCGGCGCTGATCCACGACGTCCACCAGCGCGCCTGCCGGAATGGCGAACAGAAACAGCGGCAGGGTGTTCGCGACCTGAACCATCGAGACGATGAACGGGTTCGCATCGAGGCTCAGCATCAGCCAGCCCGAGGCGAGGTTGTACATCCAGGTTCCGATGTTCGAGACGACCGTCGCCGCCCAGACGATCAGGAACACCCGGTGCCGAAAGGGCGCCCACGCCGACGCGCCCGCTCCCAGCGTCGAGGGAGGATCGGCAGTTGGCTTTCCCGAGCGCATGCCCGTGATGGTACTGCATGCACCAGCCTCCGGCGCGCGGAGCTCGTGCCAAACGAAGCAGAAAACGACAATCTTGTGTGCCGCCGGCGCAGTAGGCTCCTTCCGTCCGCAGAGTGAGAGGTCCGGAGATGACGGTAACGACTTCTACAGTACGGTCACCCGTGACTCCGGTGTGGAAGTGCTACCTCGAGCTCACCAAGCCGAAGATCGTCGCGCTCGTTGCATTTACAGCGCTGGTCGGCGCGCTGCTCGCACGTCCCGGTCTCCCACCGGCGGAGGTGCTTGGGTGCGCGATGCTGGGCATAGCGCTCTCGGCACAGTGCGCGGCCGCGCTCAATCATGTCTTTGATCGGCACATCGACGAGAGGATGAGCAGAACCCGGCGTCGCCCGCTGCCGACCCTCAGGGTGACGGAAAAGCAGGCCATAGTCTTTGCGGCGGTGCTGGGCGTAGCGGGTGGCGCCGTGCTCGCGGTATTCGTCAACGTCATGACGGCGGCGCTCACGCTGCTGGCGTTGATCGGCTACGGATTCGTTTACACGGTATGGCTGAAGCACGCGACCCCGCAGAACATCGTGCTCGGCGGCGCCGCCGGAGCCGCCCCCCCGGTGCTCGGGTGGACTGCAGTAACGGGTCATCTCGAGCTCAATGCGCTCATTCTGTTTCTCATCATTTTCCTGTGGACGCCGCCACATTTCTGGCCGCTCGCCATCGCGAGACGCCGGGAATACGCCCGGGCGTGCGTTCCCATGCTTCCAGTCACTCATGGCGTCGCGTACACGCGCTCGCGGGTCCTTCTCTACACGGTCCTGCTATCGCTCGCGACGGCGCTGCCGGTTCTGACGGGCATGAGCGGAACGATCTATCTAGGCGCGGCGCTGGCGCTCGACGGCGCATTTCTGTATTTGGCGGTGCGCCTGAGAACAGACGCCCGGCCGGATCTGCCGATGAGAGTGTTTCATTATTCGCTGATTTATCTGCCGCTGCTGTTCGTTGCCCTGTTGCTGGATCACTGTTGGCATCTGGCATTGTAATACGGGTCAAAGGAGGCTCAGCGCTCGGCCTCGAGTCAGCGCACCCGACCGATTCCTGACGTCGAGCTTGCTGTAGATATTGTGCAGGTGCCGCTTGAGGGTGCCTTCCGAGATGAAGATCGCCTCCGCGATCTCCTTGTTGCTCAGGTCCGATTCCAGGCGCTTGAGGATAGAGATTTCTCGCCTGGTGAGCGGTTCGCCGAGGGCAGCCGATGCCGGCTGCTCGGCGTCATCGGCGTGGGCAACTGCTCGGGCGAGCGGTGCGCTGATGCGGTCGAACATCGAGATTCGGCAAACGAAAGTACGCGTTCGTTCGTCCATGCGCGACAGGACGGCCTCTCCCAGATAGTCCACGACGCCGGCGTCGGTGCCGGCGAAGTCCGCGATGAAGGCGGCCTGCTCGGGTAGCCCGGCGAGCGCCAGCCTGGCGAGCTCCAGTGCCGCGGGCCAGCCCTCGGTTCTGTCGACGAGCCGCGTCAGATCCGCCGCCGGCAGCTCTCGTCCGAGGCGGCTGCAATAGAACCTCGATGCTTCCTCGAGGTTGAATTGCAGTTTCCGGGATTCCAGCTCGAACAACTGTCGCCGTACGCGCAGGCCACCCAGCCGCAGGTGCCGGGTCTCGCGACTACCGATGAGCTGCTGCACGGTCCGCGGCGCGTAGTTCACCAGCCAATCCACGATCTCGAGCACCTCGGGCTCCTGGACGAAATGCAGGTCATCGAGAAACAGGACGATACGATGCTGCAGCCTCGCGAGGTCGTCCGCCAGCGTCTGCAGCAACGGCTTGGCGCCACTCGGCAGATCCGTGGCCAGGCTCCCCGTTAGGCCGCGGCCGAGGTGGCTGTCCGCCTTTTGCAACGCGGCAAGGAGGTGTCGCATGAAACGCACTTTGTCGTTGTCGCCCTCATCCAGCGACAACCACGCGCAGGGAACACTGCGCTCGACGAGGTGCGCGTGCCATCGACCCATCAGCGTGGATTTGCCCTAACCGGCGGGGGCGATCACGAGGACGACCGGGTAGATGCCGTCCAGGAAATGCGCCGGGCATATGGAGGAACCATGATAATGAGTACCGTCACCACTGGCGATGGCGTCCAGATCTTCTACAAAGACTGGGGCCACGGCCAACCCATCGTGTTACATCACGGCTGGCCGCTCCCGTAACGGGCGACAACGCCACCGCCGGTGGAGTGGCCGATTTTCTTCGTCGGCAGGAAAGTCATCGCCCAGTAGGGCGCGAGCGACCAAAAACCGGAGCTCGGGTTGATGTTGTCGGCGTGGTTGTACTGGCCGGTCGGGGAGATCACGTCGAAATCGAAACGTTGGCAAAAAATCGGGCGCCCGTCGCTCATCACCGGCAGCATCTGCAGGAATGCACCCCAGGTGAGATCGCCGAGCGCGGGTCCGTGATCGGCGGTGAGCTTCGCGGGGCTGATCGGTGAGAACGCCGCACTGAGGTCGACGACGGGCAGGAGTGCCTCGGCGCCAAGCGCGCCGCCGAGCAGATGATACGGCGAGACGTAGAGGAAATGGTTCAAGGAGACGACGGCATTGATGTCGGTGCCCTGAAAGATCGGCACCTGCCGGCCGTTCTGGTCGGTGATGGAGTCGTAGTGCTCGACCTGAAGATACTGTTGGTAGACGAATCCCGGGTCGATGCCGCCAAACCCGTCCATGAAGCTCGAGCCGCCAAGATTGATCCCCGCCGGCTCGTCCGAGGAGGCATGCGCCACGAAGGGTGCGGTGAGGACAAGCGAGGCGGCCAGCAGGCCGGTGCGTATTCTCTTGATCATCCTGGAACGGCAGTATCCGGGGCGGACGCGGCAATGTACCGACTATGGCGTGGACGCACCAGGCGTCATGCGCGGCGAATCGGATTGCGCAGCTCCGCGGGACAGGGCACGCGACGGGAATCGACATCTGGTCCAACACGGACATGGGCGGCAGCTCCGCTCTCGCCACGGAGCGGAACCTGGAGCTACCGAGCAGCCGCGCTAGTTTGGGGATCGTCTTCCCGGATTGGAGAGCAGGGACCGCTCGGCGACTCCCGGGAGCGCCGGCATCAGCGAGTTGAGGCTGAGAATATGGGTCCGCCAGATTTCCCAGCACTTCAGGACTTCGTCGCGGGATGTCGTTCTCTGACGATACACATCTATGGTCAGCGGGATGTAATGCGCACCATCGGTGCTGGCTAGCGTAAGGTCACCGGCTTCCAGGTTGGTTCTTATCAGGCTGTAGGGCAGCCATGCAACCCCGAGACCAGTGAGCACGCCGGCTCGCAATGTCTCCGCGTAGGCGCTCTTGGCATGCGCCACCAACCTCTCGGAAAGGTGCGCAAACGCGGGATGGTTTTGCAGCACCTTGCCGAGATGCGACTCTTCCGTATACCCCAGATAAGGCAGCGGCCGCTCGGAGGCGCGCGTGATCGCATAGTAAGGCTTGCTGCTCTGCTTGGCAGGCACGCTGACCGGGACCAGGTAATCGGTCCCCAGCGTCAGTTTGGAGTGCTCATCGTGGTCGAGGTCGATGCAATGGACCGGACTGTCATAGCACAGGAAATAGTCGCATTCGGCGCGCTCGTAGCGCGTTAACGCCTCTCTGAAGTTATTGGCGGTGACGTGCAGGCAGATTGTCTGGTTGGAAAGCTCTTCGTACAGTATTTTTGACAGCATCGGCACGAACGTCGCCGACAGCGTGTGAGTGGACGAAACGTATATGTTTTTCGTCACTATCTTGCTGTTCGTGGCGGCCCGCCGTGCGGAATTCAGCAGGGTAACGATCTGTGATGCCGTCTCCCTGAACGCCAGCCCGGCGCCGGTGATTCCCACCGGATTGGTGGAGCGGTCGAGCAGCGTTCCGGCGCCCAACCAGATCTCCAGCGCCTGCATGTGCTTGCTGAGCGCGGATTGTGTCAAAAAGCGGGTGCGGGCCGCCTCAGTGAAACTGCGCGTTTCGCATACGGCAAGGAAGTCTTCTAACCATCTCAGGTTCATAGGCCTGAACGGGAGACCCGCGTGGGAGACTGGTCTCGAAAGTAATGCATCTAGACCGGCGTCGTCAATGACTGTATCAGATGCGCCACGAGCGCTTTCTGCGCCAGGGTAGCATGGCGTTCGCGGTGTCGTACCAAAGCGAATTCGCGCTGCGGCAATTCGATCGGGATCTCCACGAGCGTACCCGCCGCTATGGCTGAAGCCACGACGTGGCGCGAGATGATCGTTGCGCCCGCACCTGCTTCGACCGCTTCGCGCACCGCCTCGTTGCCGGGCAATACGAGGAAGATGTTGAGATCATCGAGCGACAGATCCTGCCGGGCCGCCAGATCCTCGAGGGCGCGGCGAGTGCCCGACCCCGGCTCGCGGATCACCCAGTTGAGCGCACGAAGATCGACTTTTCCCGACGGCTCGATCGGCAGGGGCGCGCGACCTGCGGCGACCACGAGCACCATCTGATCATGGTCGAGACGCGTGCGCAGAAGTGCAGGGTGCTGCGTCGGTCCCTCGACCAGCCCGATGCTGACCTCGCCGTCGGCCACCGCGGTCTCGACCTCCCGCGTGTTGCGGATCACTACATTGAGTCGCACGCGGGGGTTCGCGGTATGGAAGGCCGCGAGGCGGCGGGGCAGCCAGTAGGTCGAGATAGTGTGGCTGGCTGCGAGGGCAATCGGGTTCGCAGGGCTGCCTGCGAGATCCTGCAGCACCGAGCGCGCCACGGAAGCGCGGTCGAGCACCGCGCGCGCCTCGCGCAGAAATATCCGGCCAGGCTCGGTCAGTTGGATACCACGGCCGACGCGATCGAACAGCTTGATCTGATAGAGGTCCTCCAATGCGGCGATGGCCACCGAGGCGGCGGACTGGCTCATCCGCAGCGCCTCGGCCGCGCGGGTGACGTGTCCCCGCTCGGCAACCTCGACGAAGACGCGAAGCTGATCCAATGTCATTATCAATCATAATATCATATTAAATCTATTATTTTTATTCATCACATCGATCATTGCGGAGGGCCGCTCCCGAGGATAGAGTCCTGAAACTCGCCAGGGGGACGTTCATGCACAACCCGTTCGCCGCGCTGCCCACAGCCATCCCGCCGATAGCGATGCAGATCTACGTGGTGGTCATGTTTCTGCTGGTCGTCTTCGGCACGCTGATCGACCTGGCGCACAAGGGGAGCGCCAGGTACTTCTTCAGGCATCGGCAGAACGCGAGCTTCGGTGCCACGCGCGCGGTGGGCGCCGGTGAAGTGGTGGGGCTTGCCGCCAAAACCATCGTCGTCACGGTACTGGCTGCCGGTGAATTCTGCGGCGCGCTGCGCCGGCTCACCCATCTCCTGACAATGTACGGCTTCGTGCTTTACGTCGTCACCACGGCCGTGATGGTTTTCGCCTATCCGACGGCTGCGGCGCCGGCGCCGGCCGTCCTGCCCGATCTCTGGTACCTGGGCACCGCGTTGGTTTGCATCGGCGGCTACTGGTTCTGGCTCCTGCAGCGGGTCGACGTCGCGGCGGAAGGCCGGTCGCCGCTGCGACTGGTCCGCGCCGACCTTTTCATTCTGTCGCTCGTCGCGACCACGACCTTTGCCCTGATATGGGCTCGCCTGCAGGCGACCGGCGGTCAGGTCGGGGCAAACGCCTTCTTCGGCCTTTATCTACTCGCCAACACGGTGCTCTTCGGCTCCGTGCCCTGGTCCAAGTTCGCCCATATGTTCTACAAGCCGGCGGCGGCGTTTCAGAAAGGCATCGAGCAGGCGAACGGCTTCCGCCGCAACCTGCCCGCCCCGGCCGACCGTCCGGCGACGTTCGGCAGCGCCCGGCGTCAGCCGAACAACTACTGAGGAGCATCGTCGGTGCCTACCTTTGTCTACATGACGAGCTGCGACGGCTGCGGATACTGCGTAGATATCTGCCCGTCCGACATCATGCACATCGATACCACGTACCGCCGTGCATACAACATCGAACCCAACATGTGCTGGGAATGCTACTCGTGCGTGAAGGCATGCCCGCAGCAGGCCATCGACTGCCGCGGCTATGCCGATTTCGCTCCCCTCGGCCACAGCGTGCGGGTGCTGCGCGAGGAAGAGAAGGGCACGGTTTCGTGGCGGCTCAAATTCCGCGACGGGCGCGAGAAGAATTTCGTCTCACCCATCAGAACCACGCCCTGGGGATCGATCAAGGGTCCGACCGACTATGCGCCGCCGAGCGCGGCGGCGCTGACCTCGCAGGAGCTGGCGCACGAGCCGGAGGCGCTCAAGGTCGCCGCGCTGCCGACGCTGGCGCGCGATCGCCTGAAGAAAGGGCTGGTGTAATGAGCCGCAAAACCGTATTCGTCGACTCTGACATTCTCGTCATCGGTGGCGGGATGGGTGGCTGCGGCGCGACTTACGAATCCCGCTACTGGGGACGCGACCTCAAGATCGTCTGTGTCGAGAAGGCGAACATCGAGCGCAGCGGCGCGGTGGCGCAGGGTCTTTACGCCATCAACTGCTACATGGGCATGCACTGGAACGAGAATCAGCCCGAGGATCACGTGCGCTACGCGCGCAATGACCTCATGGGTCTGGTCAGAGAGGATCTAGGCTACGACATCGCGCGGCACGTCGATGCCACCGTGCACAAGTTCGAGGAGTGGGGTCTGCCGATCATGAAAGACCCCAAGACGGGCAGATATCAGCGCGAAGGCAAATGGCAGATCATGATCCATGGCGAGAGCTACAAGCCGCTGGTCGCGGAGGCCGCGCGCAAGGCGGCGAGCGCCGTCTACAACCGCATCATGGTGACCCACCTGCTCATGGACAGCAAGCGGCCCAACCGGGTCGCGGGCGCCGTGGGATTCAACGTCCGCAACGGCGATTTTCATGTCTTCCGCGCCAAGGCCGTGATCGTGGCGGCGGGCGGCGCATCGCACATCTTCAAGCCGCGCGCGGTCGGCGAGGGCATGGGCCGCACCTGGTATGCGCCCTGGAGCAGCGCCTCCGCCTACGCCCTGCCGATCCTGGCGGGAGCGAAGATGACACAGATGGAGAACCGCATCGTCCTGACTCGATTCAAGGACGGTTACGGGCCGGTGGGCGCCTACTTCCTGCATCTCAAGACCTACACGCAAAACGCCTATGGACAGGATTACGAGGCGTTCTGGCGCGACTCGATCGAGCGGATGGTCGGCGATTACGTCAACCACCACCCGGTGCCGACCTGTCTGCGCAATCATGCGCTGCTCGAGGAGGTGAAGGCCGGCCGCGGTCCGATCCGCATGGTCACCAAGGAGGCGTTCAAGGACCCTCACAAGGAGACCGTGGGTTGGGAGAACTTCCTCGGCATGACCATCGGCCAGGCGGTCGTCTGGGCCTCGCAGAACATCGACCCTAAGGAGATCAACCCGGAGCTTACGACGTCCGAACCCTACGTCATGGGGTCGCACGCGACCTGCTCGGGGGCTTGGGCGAGCGGACCGGAGGACTACGCCCCGGCTGAATACCAATGGGGATACAACCGGATGATGACCGTCGACGGGCTGTTCGGTGCCGGCGATACCATCGGCGGCACCGCCCATAAGTTCTCCTCGGGCTCCTTCACCGAGGGCCGCATCGCCGCCAAGGCGGCCGTCAGGTACGTCATGGAGCGGAGCAAAGACCCGCCCGAAGTCAGCGAGTCTGAATACACGCGGCTCAAGAAGATCATTTACCAGCCCCTGGAGAACTACCGCATCGGCCGTAACGAGATCGTGGCCGGGACGGTGTCGCCGAGCTACCTCCTGCCGCTTCACGGGCTGCAGCGCCTCGAGAAGATCATGGATGAGTACGTGGGCGGCATCGGCTCCCACTACACGACCAATGAGCCGCTGCTGACCCGCGGACTCGAGCTGCTCGCGATGTTGAAGGAAGACCTCGCCTGCCTCGGAGCCGAGGACCTGCATCAGTTGCAGCGGGCGTGGGAGCTGGAGCATCGCGTGCTGGCCTCGGAGTGTGTGACACAACACACGCTGTTCCGGCAGGAAACGCGCTGGCCCGGTTACTACTACCGCGCCGACCATCCGAGGCTCGATGACAAGGACTGGCACTGCTTCACTCTCTCGCGCTACGACCGCGATGGCGGCCGCTGGGAGATGGAGAAGGCGCCCGTGTACCACATCATCGACTGATGTCATCGACCGATATCGTCGACTGATCCAGGCGGCACCTGATGTCTCAACTCGTACCCCCGCACGGCTCGGACGCGGTCGAAGCGCTGCTGGCGCCGCCGGCAGCGCGGGCCGAGGGGCTCGCGCGGGCCGAGGGCTCGAGGAAGATTGCGCTGGACTCGCGGGCGGTCTCGGACGTCCTCATGCTGGGGATGGGCGCATACACGCCCCTCGATGGTTTCATGGGACAGGACGACTGGCGGGGAGCGTGCGTGGACATGAGGTTGTCCAGCGGCCTGTTCTGGCCGATCCCGATCACCCTGCCGGTCGCGCCGGATGTTGCCGGGCCGATCCGGCTGCAGGAGGAAGTGGCTCTCACCGAAGGTCAGAGCGGCGAGATACTCGCGATCATGGAGGTTCGCGAGAAATACAGGATCGACAAAGCCCTCGAGGCCGGGCACGTATATGGCACCACCGATGCGAAGCATCCGGGAGTCGCCAAGGTCATGAGCCAGGGAGAGATCAACCTCGCCGGGAAGGTGTTGGCCCTGAGCGACGGCGAATACTCGAGGCGATACCCCGGGCTCTACATCCGGCCGGTCGAGGCGCGGGCTCTGTTCCGCGAACGCGGCTGGACGCGCGTCGCCGCCTTCCAGACGCGCAATCCCATGCACCGCAGCCACGAGTATCTGGTGAAGATCGCGCTGGAGCTGCTGGACGGCGCCTTCATCCATCAGGTGCTCGGCAAACTCAAGCCCGGCGACATTCCCGCCGAAGTGCGCACCCGGGCGGTCCAGGCCATGGTCGACCACTATTTCCGGCCGGGAACGGTGATCCAGGCAGGCTATCCCATCGAGATGCGCTACGCGGGTCCCCGCGAGGCGCTGCTGCATGCGCTCATCCGCCAGAATTTCGGCTGCTCGCACCTCATCGTGGGCCGTGACCATGCCGGCGTCGGCGACTACTATGGGCCGCATGATTCGCAGCGCATTTTCGATCAGCTCTGGGACGGCGCCCTGCAGACCCAGGCGCTGAAGCTCGATGTCACCTTCTATTGCCGAAGATGCGCCATGATGGCGACGGCACGGACCTGTCCTCACGGCCCCGAGTTTCAGATCGCCATCTCCGGCACCCGGCTGCGACAGATGCTGTCGACCGGGGTCGAGATACCCCCCGAGTTCAGCCGGCCGGAGGTCGTCGCGATTCTCAGGGAGTACTATAGAAGCGGACGATCGGGAGAGACCGGCACCGCGCCATGATCATCGCGCAGATATCCGACACGCACATCGCGCGTGGCGCAGCCGACGCCGGCCGCAGGGCTTCGGATCTCGAGCGCACGCTTGCGGATATCAACAGTCTCGATCCGGCGCCCGATGTGATCATTCACACCGGGGACGTCGTCCACGGTGGCCGTCGCGAGGATTATGCGGCGGCGGCCTCGCTGCTCGCGACCGCGTGCGCGCCGCTCTACGTCGCGCCCGGAAACCGGGATGACAGGGAAAACCTGCGCCACTCGCTTTCGCGATGGGTGCCGGTCTGCGGCCCGGGATTCCTCGACTATGCCGTCGAGGATTTTCCGGTGCGGCTGCTTGCCTTCGACACCACGACCTCGGCCAGCAACAAGGGTGACTTCTCTGCCGAGCGGGCTCGAGGCTTGACGGCGCTGCTCGAGGCCGAGAGCCAAAGACCGACTGCGGTCTTCATGCATCATCCGCCGTTCACGGTGACGGTGGGGCCGGATCCGCTCAACTTCGTCACAGCGGAGGCGATGGTGAGTCTCCAGAGGACCCTCGAGCGCTCGGGGCGAGTGGTCGCCGTCTTCTGTGGTCACGTGCACCGCTCGACCTGGGGCCGGATCGGCGACATTCCGGTGATGGTGGCGCCCTGCACGGCCACTACCCTGCGCAAAGGCGATTTTCCGCCGCAAATGCAGTGCCGCCCCGTCTATCATCTGCACCGGCTGAACTCGGCCTGTGAGCTCGTCACCGAGGTGAGGATCGTCGCTGCGGCAACATAAAATAAAGGGGAGCCATGAGGGGCGCTGCGCCCCAGCGCCAGGCTCGCATGGGATTTCATCGTCAAGCCGCGCTGGCTTCTCGGCGTCATGGTCCAAACGATCATCAGAGACGGATTTCCCGCCTTCGAGAACGTTGCCCTCGATACTCGAATTCCGGTGATCTCACGCACTGCCGTCCGCGACATTGGGCGCCGGGGGCGTCTCAAGTGGGCCGACCTGCACCGGATTCGCCACCAGTGGAAGAGTGCGCTCGTCATCAAAGGCATTCTTCACGCGGATGACGCCCGCATGGCTCGAGACCACGGCGCCGACGGCATCATCGTCTCAAATCACGGCGGCCGGCAGCTCGACGCCGCGATGTCTCCGGTGCTCCTGATTCCGGAGATCAAGGCAGTCTCAGGCCCCATGACGCTGATGGTCGACAGCGGATTCCGGCGCGGCACCGACGTTCTCAAGGCGCTGGCTCTCGGGGCTGACTTCGTCTTCCTCGGGCGCCCATTTGCCTTTGCCCTGGCTGCCAGGGGCGAGGCCGGGGTCCGGCACGCGATCGACTTGTTGCGCCGGGAAATCGACGCCGATCTTGCGATGCTCGGGCACGGATCCTTTGACACCTTGGACCCGAGCAGCCTGCGTCAACCCGACGCTCGGGCCTGACTCAACTCTCCGCTCTCACGTTCTTCTCGATCTCGGCAAGCGTGCGTTGCGCGAGCAGGTCGAGTGCGTCTACGACTGCGCAACCTTCGATATGCAAGGGATCGAGAACGCTGAGATCGGTACAGCCGAGGAGCAGGGTGTGAGCACCACGCGCGACGAGGGATTCGGCAACCGCGAGGACACTGGAGCGCGGATCCTCTCCCTTCTTGATGGCGTAGATTGCATCCATCAATGCCTTCTGCTCGTTTTCGCCCGGCACGATGAGCGGGCTGTTCCGTGCCGCGAAGGCCTTCTGGAACAGTTTCATCTCGAGCGTGGTGGTGGTTGCCAGAAGGCCGACCGGGTCATTGGCGCTGGCGCCCGTTCCCAAGGCCTCGGCGACGACATCCGGCATGCGGATGAGCGGAATGCCGACATCCTTTTCAAAGGACTCGACGAAGCCGTGCGCGGTGACACAGGCCAGCACGCAGATGTCGGCACCGGCTTGCCTGAGGCTGCGCCCCATTTGCGCGAGCGCGGCCGCCGGACTGGTACCGAGACCGCGCCAGGCCTCATTACGATCCGGCACTTCAGGGTCGATGCTCACCAGCAGGGGCGGGCGCTTCTGTTCGCGCCGGCCGCGCGTGAGTGAGTAGAACTTCTCCAGAAAAACGAGCGTCGCTTCGGGACCCATGCCCCCGAGCACGCCGGCGCGCCACACTTTTGCGCGAGAGCCCATCACGCAGGCGGGCCGTGAGCCTGCAGCTTGTCACCGTAGGCGAACAAGGCCGGCCAGCCCCCGGTGTGCCAGAACAGCACCTTTCCGCCCTTGGCGAGATCTCCGCGCCGGATCATGCCGATCAGCCCAGCCGCCGCCTTGCCCGTATAGACCGGGTCCAGGAGGATACCTTCTTTATCGGCGAAAAGGCGGATGGCTTCGATCGTGCGGTCATCGGGAATCGAATATCCCGGTCCGACCCAGTCATCGGCGACCTGCACCCAGTCCGCCGGGAGCGTTGCCTTGCTCTCCAGGAAGGTGAGCGTCTCGCGCGCGAGTGCTTCGATGTGCGCCTTCTGCAGTGCCTTCGGGTGGCGGGTGCTGACACCCAGTATCGTTCCGGGAAAGCCGAACAGTGCTTTGCCCGCGACCAGGCCGCCGTGCGTGCCGCCGCTGCCGCTTCCCACCACGAGACTATCGAAGGACAGGTGCTCGCTGGCGCATTGTCCGAGCAGCTCGAGCACGGCCGCCGCATAGCCGGTTGCCCCGAGCGGGGTCGAAGCGCCACCGGGGATGAAGTAAGCATCGACTCCGCTCTCGCGTTTGACGGTCTCGCGCGCCTGGCTCACCGCGGCCCTGATGTCCGCGCCAAAGGGCGACAGGAAGATGCGCTGCACGCCCAGCAGGTGAAACAGCATGTTGTTGCCGCTTGCTTCGGGCGAGTAACTGCCCTTGACCCGCTCTTCGATGACCAAATAACATGCCAGCCCCTCGCGTTTCGCGGCCGCGAGAGTCAGACGGCAGTGGTTGGACTGTACGGCGCCGACGGTCATGACCGCTTTCGCGCCGTCGGCAAGCGCGGCTGCCATGACGTATTCCAGCTTGCGCGTCTTGTTGCCGCCGCCGGCCAGCCCGAGCTGGTCGTCACGCTTGATCCAGATTTCCGGACCACCCAGAGCCTTGCTGAGGCGCGGCAATGGCTCCACCGGCGTGGCGTACTCCGTGTAAGTCCGTTTCGGCAAATCGAATAGCTTCATGTTGTTCTCCAGATACGGCCTTTCCGGACTACTGCGGCGGTGCGGTCCGGAAACGTGCGTAAAAATCACCGCCCCGAGATATGGCGCGCCTGTGGGCCCTGAAGGCGAGTGTCATCGACAGAAGAACGGCCACGGCCAGTTGGAACCAAGGCTGCAGATACCAAGCCGTGCCGCGCACGTTGACCACGGATACGGCGAGAATCACGCCGATCAAAACCGCACACACGGCCATTCCTTTGACGAACGCTCCGCGCGTGCATTCCGGCGCAAACTCGCGCACCCCTCGCCAGCTGCGCCACCACGCAAGCAACATGGTGGCGAGCCCAAGCCCTCCGAACACGAGGGCGATGCTGATAGCGCGCAGGGCAACGCCGATCTGCCAGCCCCCAAATGTCGCATCGACCAGAAAAAAGCTGCCGATGAGCGCGGAGAGGACCACGGCCGGGGCAGGCGCATGGGCCGCATTGGTGCCGGCCAGTTGCTCCGGTATGAATCCGTCCTGAGCCCAGGCAAAAAGAAAGCGGCTGGCATCGAGCAATTGCGGGGCTATCGTCTTGACGACCACTACGGCGACGAGCGCGTTGAGGAATACGTTGACGGCGCGAGGCGTGAGCATCCCGACCAGCGCGGGCGTAGTGAGCAGGTATCCGTGACCGGATTCGACGATCGGCAGCGCGGTCCACCACGGTACCGCGTGAAACAGCGCATAGGAAACGAGCGTATAGAGCACGAGCGCGATTGCCCAACCGGCGACGATGCCGCGGGGCATGTTGCGACGCGCGTCAACCACTTCGCCCGCAAGGGAGGTCGAGGCATCCAGTCCACCGTATGCAAACATCAGTAGCCCGATCACCGAGACGAATGCCGCAACCGAGGGATGCGATGGCCGGGGCGTGACCTGAATCCCGGCTGCGGCACTGATTTTTGCGACGGCGCTGGCGGATGTCGCCGCGAATCCGGCCGCTATCACGATCGCCGCGGCAACGAACACGAGCACGCCTGCCGCGTAGATCAGATAGCCATAGTTCTTGACGCCGCTCACATGCAGCGCCGTGAGCAGCCAGATCGCGGCCAGCCCCGTTGCCAGATGCCCGATGCGCGTGGTGAACCATTGCGTCGCAGAGCCGGTTGCGTGTGCGGCATCGCCGAGGAACGTCCCGGTCGCGAAAGCCAGAAATCCGATGGCGCCGCAAATCCCCACGAACCAAAGGAAGGCCAGGGCGAATCCCGCGTACGGGCCGAGCCCGCGTGTGAGCCAGACGTAGGTGGCTCCCGCGCGCGGCATGACGATAGAGTAGCGCGCGAAAAGCACGACTTGCGGGATCAGCACGATGCCGGCGACGAGCATCGCCAGCGGCACCAGCCCCTGCGCACCGGGATAGCTCTCGAGGCTGTGAGGCATCACGAAGTTGATGCCGCTGCCATACTCCTGAGCAACGGCGGATAACGCCACTACGACGACACCGACGGCCCGTACCAGTCCAGTCCCGCCAGGAGTGAGCGGCTTCTGCGTCCCGGGTCGGGTGCTGTCAGCGTGCATTACCGTCGACATCGGCGGTCCGCGGTCTACCGTGAGTCTCGCGTGCCAGAAACCTGTCCATGCGCCCCATACAGCCGAACAGCCCGACGCTGCCCCCGGTGTGCAGGAACAGGATGTTCTCGCCCCTGCCGAATTGCCGTTTATTGACGATGAGATCTATCAGGCAATGCATCGCCTTACCGGTATAGACCGGGTCCAGCAATATACTCTCGTATCGCGCCACCGTCGTTACGGTGGTGAGCGTACTCGTCGACGCGCTGCCGTAGACATCGTCGACATAATCCGCATTCACGGTGACATCGCTCCTCGCGGGCGTCTGCTGCAGCCCGAGATGCTCCGCGGTCCGCCGGACCAGGTCGTATACCTTCTGCTCCTGCGCCGTCTTGGGCAACCACATGCTGACACCGAGAACCGGAATCTTCAGATCCGCCAGTTGAAAACCGATGATCAGGCCCGCCTGAGTGCCGCCGCTGCCGGTGGCATGCACGAGGCGATCGATCCGTAATCCCTGTTCGCGGAGCTGAGTCGCGATCTCGAAGGCGCAATTCACGTAGCCGAGCACGCCTATCGGGTTGGAACCGCCGGGCGGCATGATGTAGCAGCGCTTGCCGAGCCCTTCGTACCTCTTTGCCAGGCCGAGCGTGGCCGACTCCATGTCGAATCCGGCCGGGAAGCGATGAATGTCGGCCCCGTACAGCCGATCGAGCAAAACGTTGGCGGACCCCGAATAGAAGTCATCGTCGCCATCGATGGTGTTTTCCAGGGCCAAAGCGCACTGCATGTTCAACTTGCTCGCGATGGCGGCGGTCTGGCGAGCGTGGTTGGACTGCAGCGGGCCATGGGTGATGACCACATCCGTGCCGCCGGCAATGGCGTCCGCCATGAGGAACTCGAGCTTCCTGGTGCTGTTTCCCCCGGTCGCGAGCCCCGTGCAGTCGTCCCGCTTCATGAACAGGTGCGGGCCCCCCAGGTAGCGGCCCAATCGGTCCATCGGCTCCAACGGCGTCGGCAGGTGAGAGAAGTGCAGCCGGTCATGTTCACCGGTTGGATTCACGCATTTTTCCTCCTGGTCACCTTATAACCGCGCTGTAACCCCGGTGGCCGTGGCGAGTGATACTAGACTGCGACCGATACCCGGTGGTTTCCAATCCGGAATCTCTTCATTCCAGCTTCGACTGAGCCTTTGGCAGCGAATTATGCAATCCTGAATACGTTCCCGCAGCGATCACGATTCCATGGGGTAGGAGACGGGTGGGCGATGTTTGCCCAGCCAGCCGGGCGGGAGCCAAGTGTGGGTGTCGGAATATCCCTTAGGCCATCCTTGAGGATAGGAAGCTTCATCCGTGACAAAGAAATTCAGGAGCTTCGTTCGTGAATAAAACTGTTCATCGCGGTGTTCGTTACGCATTGATAAGTTGCGCCCTTTCGGTCCTGGCGATCCCGGCTGCGCTGGCTCAGACCGCTGCGACCACCGGTGGCCCCGGGCACGACCCCGCCGATACACCTCCGGCGCGCGTCATCGCGGCGACGAGCGCCACCAAAAAGGCGCACGCCAGTATGAGGCTTGCGCGGGCGGCCCCGGTCGGGAGCGCCACCAAGCAGACCTCCGCCGATGTGCAGTTGCTGCCGACGAACCCGGGTTCGGCCGACAGCGGACCGACACTGGAGGCAGTCCAAATAACGGCAACGCGCGTTCAGCGTGCAGGCTTCGTCGCGCCCACGCCGACGATGGTGTTGAGCGCACAGGTGCTCCAGATCGGGGGTCCGACGGATATCGGGCAATCGCTCACCTACATGCCAAGCTACAGCCCGACGACGAGCGCCAGTACGACGGCGGAAAACGTCGACACTGATCAAAACACGGCAAATCTGCGGGGGCTGGGTGCGCCGGAGACGCTCGTAATGATCGACGGTGCCAGGCCCGTGACGACGGCGCCCAGCGGCAGCGCGTTCGGTTTCGATCTGAACCTGATTCCCGCCTTTCTCGTCAAGCGCGTCGAGGTAGTGACTGGAGGTGGTTCGGCGGACTGGGGCTCAGACGCAGTCGCTGGCGTCGTCAATATCGAAATGAATAACAGTTTTCAGGGCTTCAAGGCGGATGCACAGTACGGCAGCGACACCCAAGGGTACGGTAGCAGCAATTACACGGCCAACGCGGCCTACGGGACGACGTTCGACAGCGGCCGCGGGCATGTCATGTTCGGCGTCGGCTACTATCAGCAGAGCCGTGTGTGCTGCCTGTACAGGAGCCCTGCTGGCCGTGACGGGCTGATCCCCAATCCCGATTACACGCCCACTAACGGTCAACCCCAAGAACTCTTCGTGCAGAACCTGCTCAATAATGATGCCAGCATCGGAGGAGTGATCACGTCCGGCCCGCTGAAGGGAACGAACTTCGGTCCTGGCGGCACCATCAGCCAATTCCAGTACGGTCAATACGGTCTCGATCCCACCTCCGGCGGCGAGATGGTGGGGGGTGACCCGAGTGCGCGTCTCTACCCGTCGAGCTCCGATTCGCTAATTTCACCTGATGAGCGCGAGAATTTCTACGGCAGTGCAAGCTACGACCTCACGGACGATACAACGCTGAGCCTGGATCTGCTGGCTGGTCATGAAGAGAGTAACGGCGCCTTTTACGATGCAGCTCAGCTAGGCACCATTAAAATATCGAACGCCAATGCCTATCTTCCGACGGCGATCGCGAATGAGATGACGGCCGACAACATCACATCCTTCAATCTCGGTCGGGACGACGCGGACTTCGGACCCGTGTTCAACGACGTAGCGAACACTACGGTACAGTTCTGGCTGCGCGCGACGGGTGATCTCGGCAATGGCTGGACCTGGGACAGTTTTTACAGTTACGGCCAAAACAAACGCAGGGATGCGTTCGGCAATCAGCCGATTACCGCGAATTTTGCCAATTCCGTCAATGCCGTCATAAGCCCCACGACCGGACAACCGGTTTGCGCGATTGCGCTGACGAATCCGTCAACCAACTGCGTGCCCGTCGACCTGTTCGGACCGGGGGCGCCTTCAGCGGCTGCATTGAGCTATTTCGAGGGCGATTCGGTTCCCAGGACGCTGCTGACTCAGGATGAAGCGGCGGCCAATCTGCATGGGGAGCCCTTCTCCATCTGGGCGGGGCCCGTATCGATTGCTACGGGCGCCGAGTTCCGCTACGAAGGCGTAACGGCAACGGTCGACCCCATTACCGAAGC
>Ga0335074_10001477_pt1 | contig 31888 bp, 29 predicted proteins | sample Lox_Sample_23_FD_206715 | JGI IMG/M metagenome (GOLD analysis project Ga0335074, IMG submission 206715) | Soil microbial communities from Loxahatchee National Wildlife Refuge, Florida, United States - Lox_Sample_2.3 | ecosystem: Environmental > Terrestrial > Soil > Wetlands | place: USA... | reverse complement strand
CGGGATCGGCGGGCTTGTCGTGCTCCACCACCATCCAGCGCGCCCCCGCGGCGCGGCAGCAACGCCACAAATCGTGCCAGTCCAGTACGCCGTGCCCGACATCGGCCCAGCCATCCTCGTCCGGCGCCTCGCCGGCAGGAGCGATGTCCTTCACATGCGCCGAGACGACCCGGTCCTTGTAGCGCTCGATCCAGGCTTTCGGATCGGCCCCGCCACGCACCAGCCAGGCGACATCGACCTGCCAGGTCAGCGGACTGCCAGCGGCCGCGGCGAACAGCAGCTCCAATGCCGTTTTCGCTCCATCTTTCGGCGTCAGTTCCCAATTGTGGTTGTGATACCCGAGCGCGATCCCATCGCGGCGAAATCCTTCGGCCATCGCTCCCAGCTCGCGGCCGAGCGCAGTCCACCCCGCTGCCGCCATGTTCCGCTCCGCCGGCGGCACCGACGGCATGAAGAGCTGCGCAATGCCGAGGGTGCGACAGGCCGCGGCCACCGCATCCGGCCGCCCCCGCAACGCGGCCAGCGACACATGCGACGACGACGCTGTCAGGCCGCGGCGCTTTAGCTTCGCCGCGACGTCGGCGGCGTTGTCGAGGTGCGACCCAACCGTCTCGACACGCCGGAAGCCGGCCGCCTGCGCGGTGTCCAATTCGCGATCCACGTCGCCCAACGCACGCAGCGTGTAAAGCTGGATGGAAATCACCTCGATCGGACTCATCATCGTTTCCTCCGTTCGGACGTGGAAAGCAGCGGCTAGGATGCCAGAAGCGTCAAGCCCCGAGGACCGGCCCTCCGAGACGTGGCACAATCGCATCACATCACCTGTAATTTCGCCCGGCGCGTGCCGATTCCGCTTGCAGAAGCTGAAACGAAGTTGCTCCGCCCGAGTCGTTAGTGCACAACGATTCTCGTCCGATTCGGGCCTCCGAGTCGGGTGGAGAGCCGGATGCCCGTTCGGAAGCGTCCCGCGGCCGGGGCCACGTCGTGGTCGTGCACGCTGCGGGCGACACTGCCGATTGTTCTGCTTTGCGTGCTGGCTGGCTGCGCGGCGCAGCCCGGCGGCGGATCGTACGCCTATCGCCTGCACCGGACGCCGACCCACTTCTATCCGCCGCCCGGTCCCCCGGATGATCCGTGGGGACCCTACATTGGCGAAGCCTCCCGCCGCTTTAACGTGCCCGAGCTGTGGATCCGCGAGGTGATGCGCCAGGAATCGGGCGGCAACGAGACGGCGGTATCCCCGGCCGGCGCGATGGGCCTGATGCAGGTGATGCCCAGCACCTACGAGATGTTGCGTGAACAGTACGACCTCGGCGACGATCCGTTCGAGCCGCACGACAATGTTCTGGCCGGCACCGCCTATATTCGCGAAATGTACGATCGGTACGGCTCGCCCGGGTTCCTCGCCGCTTACAATGCCGGGCCGCAAAGGGTGGACGATTATCTCGCAACCGGCGATCCGCTGCCAAATGAGACGGTCAGCTACGTCGCTTCAATTGCTCCCCGCATCGCCGGTACCGTGCCCGAAACGGGGCCGCTCTCGGTCTATGGCGGCAATGGCGCGGTGCAATATGCGGCGGCACCAGCGGGTGGGACGGCGGTGGCCGCCACTGGCGCCTGCGACCCGGATGCTGCGTATGATCCGACCCGGCCCTGTACGCCGGCCCCGACCGTCGCTGTGGCGGCCAACGTCGTGTCGGCCGCTCCCGTAGCGCCGGTTCCGACAAGCAGCGGATCGATGATCTATGATCCCTATCGCACAGCCCCGCCGCGGGGCGCGGAGGGTAGCGGGATGGCCGGTGTAGCGCTTGCTGCCTCCGGGGCCTGCGACCCCGATGCCGCCTATGATCCGGCCCGGCCTTGTGCACCGCAACCAACGCTCGCGGTGGCATCAAGTCCCGCCCCGGCAGCAGGCGGATCGCCGATATATAGCCCGAGCGTGCCCTACGCCACCGCCCCGTTGCTGAGCGCCGCTGCCGGCACGGGGAATTGGGCGATTCAGGTCGGCGCGTTCATGAACCCCGCGCTGGCCCGCGCCGCGGCGGCTGCAGCCCGCTCGGTGGCACCCGATCTGCTGCAGGCCGCGCGGCTGGAACTGCCCCTGACCGAGCCCTTCGGAACAACCGTCCTGTATCGCGCGCGGTTGTCAGACCTGTCGGCGCGCAGCGCCAGCGAGGCATGCACCAGGCTCATGCAGCGACAGCTCGCATGCATGGTGGTAGCCCCCGGACATGGATGACTCGACTTAGGCACATGCCCCGGCAGCGGGAAATGCATGACGCCGCCCGATTGTGATCGCCATATGGCCGCGTGAATGTCGCAGCGTGTGACGTAGTTAACAGCGACCTGCGGCATGAGCGACCTAGAACCAGGCCGCTTTCCCTTTTGATGACGGCGGCTCCCGGAAGTGCTGGTCCGACCGGCCTTCGGGCAATCCAATGGAGGAACAGGATGAAGGTTGTCGATTCAGGCGGCGGGATATCGGTGCTCCCGATGCATCGTCGGGCTGGGCTAAGTTACGCTGCGGCGGCCCTCGCGATGGCCGCGATGTTGTCGAGCTCCCCCACTGCGAAGGCCGGGGACGCGAGCGGTCCGACCGCCCCAATCCAACAACTGGACGCAGCTCTTCTGGCTTCCATGCGGGCGGGCGAGAACGCGCCGTTCACGCAGCGCTACGCGATCCTGTCCCCGGCAGTGGATCAGGCGTTCGACCTCGACGCCGTGCTTGCCGCCGCGGTCGGTCCGGGTTGGTACAGCCTTGCGCCAGGTCAGAAAGCGGTGCTGGCAACCACCTTCCAGCGCTACACGGTTTCCAACTACGCTGCGAACTTCGACAGTTATGATGGCCAAAGCTTCCGCGTGCTTCCGCAGACCCGGGCGCTGCCGGACGGCGATGTCATCGTGCGGAGTCAGATCGTTCGCAGAAACGATTCCCCGGTTGAGATCGATTACGTGATGCGGCACACGCCGGCGGGCTGGAAGGCCGTCGATGTACTGACCAACGGCACAATCAGCCAGGTCGCGGTCCAGCGCTCGGACTTCGGCAGCCTGCTGGCGAGCGGCGGAGCTCCGGCGCTCGAGGCCGGGTTGCAGCGGAAAGTTTCGACGCTGTCCAACGGCGCGCTGGCGTAGCGCCGCGGGGGCGCTGCACGCAACTGCGGGCCGGTGAACGCCGGCCCGCCGGGGTTGGTGATGAACGCTCGAACACCGACCACCCGTGCGTGGATCTTTCGACGGCTTGGCACTACGCAATGGCGCCAGGCGGCAGTCGGGCGTTGTCCGCGGCATGGGCGCCCCCCCGCTCGCCGAACAACAGGCGCGCGACATGCCGCGGATCCAGACAGGGTCGCACACAGCCTAATTTAGCGAGCTGCACGCTCGTGGAAACCAGCGCTGCACTGCTCCGGAGGGATGCCCACCTCAGCGCCGATCCTGCGCGCCGCGTTGCAATGAAGCGGGCTGCCGAGCTTCCTGAAGAGGGATAGAGCACATGCAAAACTTCCGAAAGCGACAGGCAGTGCATGCCGAGGCGGCCCGCAAGTGTCCTAAGGCTGCGGACGGAATGGATTGAAACATGGCCGTTTCGCGGCGCAATATACCACCACTCGGCGCTGACGCACTTTGGCTGGATCATTGTCGAGAACATTACCGCGCCCCCGGGCTTCAGCAATGATTGTATCTCCTGAAACGTACCGAGAGGGTCACGGCTGTGCTCCACGACCTCGAACGCCGTCACCAGGTCGTAGCTGCGCATCGGCTGGATCTGGTCGCCGAAAAACGGATCATAGCTGTCGAAGCGCTCGAATCCCTTGTCGCGCGCCAGACTGGCCAAAGTGCCGCGGCCGCCGCCAAAGTCCAGGACCTCTATCCTATTCTTGAGGGGGGCTAGCAGCTCATCCAGAACGCTGACAAAATAATTTGGTCTCTCCTCAACGAAGCCAGGATCCGCACGAATATAGTCGTCGTTATAAATTCGCTCGGCGAGCTCGGCTGAAGACAGCGAATCGAGATCATTGGTGAAGACAAATTCGCAGCCGAGGCAGCGCCAATAAGCGATTTGCCTTTCGCTCGGCGGGAAAACCTGACCATACCGGTCCTGGCCTGATCGGGAGGCATCGATCGAGCCAAATAGCCGCGTGTTCCTGCCGCAGCACTTGCAGGTGGGTCCATATGGACTGGGCGCCATCACGCACCTCAAACCTCACTGTCACAGACACGCAGACCGACAGACGGACGATCACCCGATTGCCGCCGGAAAGACATCAAACAACCCGCGATTGTTGGCTCCGCAAGGCCACGCAACGGGGACCGATTGTGCCTGACCGCGGCAAGCCGGGATCGCCGAGCGGCTCCCAGCTTCATTACGCCCTGCTCCTTGCGCACGCAAGCATTGACCCGGGCGTGGCGGGCTGGCTAGAGTCTTGCTCGGCAGGGGGTTCAAGCGCCGCCCGGCACGAAGGCGCGTGCAACCGCCCCCTGTCCAACAGGGGGCAGCAATGAACGAACATGATCTTCGTCGCCTGATCGATCGGGTTCGGCAGGGGCGCCTGTCGCGCCGTGGCTTTATCCGCCGGATGGCGGCAGTGGGCCTGACGGCGCCGCTGGCGAACCAGCTTCTCGCCATCGGCGGCGTCGCGGTAGCGCAGTCTGCATCCGACTACAAGCCAACCAAGCGCGGCGGCGGCGGCACGTTGAAACTGCTGTGGTGGGAAGCACCAACCCTCCTCAACCCCCATTTCGCCACGGGCACCAAGGATCAGGACGGCTCGCGCCTGTTCTACGAGCCGCTGGCCGCATGGGACAATGAGGGGAACCTGAAGCTGGTGCTGGCGGCCGAGATCCCCAGCATTGACAACGGCGGCCTGTCGGAACGCGGCACCTACGTCATTTGGAAACTGAAGCAGGGCGTGAAATGGCATGACGGTGAACCCTTCACTGCGGACGACGTCGTGTTCAACTGGCAATACGCCAGCGACCCGCAGACCGCGGCTGTTTCCGCAGGTTCCTACAATTACCTGAAGACGGAAAAACTCGACCAGTACACCGTCAAGGTAACATTCTCGAAGCCGACGCCCTTCTGGGCCGATCCGTTCGTCGGCCAGTACGGGATGCTGATCCCGAAGCACCTGTTCGAGCCCTATATCGGCGCCAAGTCACGCCAAGCCCCGACGAACCTGAATCCGGTCGGCACCGGCCCATACAAGTTTCAAAGCTTCACGCCCGGCGACCTCGTTCAGGGAGTCATTAACACCGATTACCACCAGCCCAACCGGCCCTATTTCGACGCCGTCCAGATGAAGGGCGGCGGCGACGCTACCTCGGCCGCGCGCGCCGTGCTGGAAACCGGCGAGTACGATTACGCCTGGAACCTCCAGGTGGAAGACCAGTTGCTGAAGAAGATGGAGGCGGCGGGGCGGGGCAAGGTCCTGTTCGTCAAAGGCGGGGACGTCGAGCACATCCAGATCAACTTTACCGACCCCAACAAGGAAGTGGATGGCGAGCGGTCGAGCATAAAAACCACCCATCCGACCCTCTCCGATCCGGTGGTGCGCCAGGCCCTCTCGCTGCTGATCGACCGGGGCAGTGTGCAACAATACATTTATGGCCGTACCGGCGACGCCACATCGAACTACCTGAATGGCCCGCCGCGCTTCGTCTCCCATGATACAAAGTGGGAGTTCAACATCCAGAAGGCGATCGATCTCCTCGACAAGGCAGGCTGGAAGCCGGGGTCAGACGGCATCCGCGAGAAGGATGGCAAGAAGCTCAGCTACGTGTACCAGACTTCGATCAACCAACCGCGCCAGGAGACGCAGCAGATCGTCAAGCAGTCGTGCAAGAAGGCAGGCATCGATATCCGGCTGAAAGCTGTGCTGGCATCCGTCTATTTCTCGTCGGATACCGGCAACGACGATACCTATCCGAAATTCTACACCGACTTGCAGATGTACACCACCGGACCAAACCAGCCCGATCCCGGGTTCTGGATGCAGGCGTTCCTGTCCTCGCAGGTCGCGACCAAGGCCAACAAATGGCAAGGCCGCAACATCACCCGCTGGCAGAATGCAGATTACGACAGGATCTATGCCGAAACCGTGAAAGAACTCGAACCAGTTAAGCGGGCCGCTCTATTTATTCAGCTTAATGATCTGGTTATCAATAACGTCGTCGTGATTCCGGTGATCTTCCGCAAAGGCGTCGGCGCGGCGGTCAACGGCTTGCATGCATATCTCAGCGGGTGGGATAATGACACATGGGACCTGCCTGACTGGTACAAGGAGACGCGCGCCTAGCCCGGCCTAGGCCTGGTCCCCTCCAAGGAGGGATCAAATGAACGCAGACAGCCTGCAGGGCATGATCGACCGCGTAAAGGCGGGGCGTCTTTCGCGGCGTGGTTTCATCCGACGCATGGCGGTTCTTGGGTTGACTGCGCCACTGGCCAATCAGCTTCTGGCGATTGGCGGCGTCGCGATGGCCGAAACACCGGCATTTGATTACAGACCGACCAAGCGTGGCGGCGGCGGAACCCTCAAGCTTCTGTGGTGGGAAGCCCCGACCCTGCTCAATCCCCAATTCGCCGTAGGCACCAAGGACCAGGACGGATCGCGTCTGTTCTACGAACCGCTGGCGGCCTGGGACAACGACGGCAACCTCAAGCAGGTGCTCGCCGCCGAAATCCCCAGTCGGCAGAACGGCGGCCTGGCCGCGGACGGCAAGTCGGTCGTCTGGAAGCTGAAACAGGGGGTCAAATGGCACGACGGGCACCCCTTTACCGCGGATGACTGTGTGTTCACCTGGCAATACTGCACCGATCCGCAAACTGCCGCGGTCACGGCGGGAAGCTACGTGAACCTCAAGGTCGAGAAGATCGACGATTACACCATCCGGATGCTGTTCCCCGACCCGCGGCCGTTCTGGGCTGACGCGTTCGTCGCCAACAACTGTATCATTCCCAAGCACCTGTTCGCGCCCTATATCGGCGCCAAATCCCGCGCCGCGCCCTGGAACCTGAAGCCGGTCGGCACCGGTCCATACAAGTTCAAAAGCTTCACCCCGGGCGATCTGGCGCAGGGCGTCATCAATCCCGACTACCACGAGCCGAACCGGCCGTTCTTCGACGCGGTGGATATGAAGGGCGGCGGCGACGCCACCTCGGCCGCCCGTGCCGTGTTCGAGACCGGCGAGTACGACTACGCCTGGAACCTCCAGGTCGAGTGGGAGTTGCTGAAGAAGATGGAGCAGGCGGGCAAGGGCCGCCTTATGATGACCGAGGGGTCCAGTATCGAGCACATCCAGTGCAACTTCTCGGACCCCAACGTCGTGGTCGACGGGCAGCGCTCCTGCGTCACCACCAAGAACCCGACGCTATCCGACCCGGTGGTGCGACAGGCCCTGTCGCTGCTGTGTGACCGTGCCGGGATACAGAAATACATCTATGGCGAAACCGGCATGACCACGCCCAACTTCGTCAACGGGCCCAAGCCGTTCGTCTCCCACAATACGAAATGGGAATACAACATCCAGAAGGCCACCGATCTGCTGGAGAAGGCCGGCTGGAAGCCTGGGCCGGACGGCATCCGGCAGAAGAACGGCGTCCGCCTGAGCTGGCTCTATCAGACCTCGATCAACCAGCCCCGGCAGGAGACGCAGCAGGTGATCAAGCAGGCGTGCCAGAAAGCCGGCATCGAGGTCCGGCTGAAGGCAGTCCTCGCGTCGGTATATTTCTCATCGGACGTCGGCAACGACGACACCTATCCGAAGTTCTACGCCGATATCCAGATGTACACCACCAACCCGACCCAGCCTGATCCAGGGTTCTGGATGCGCCAGTTCCTCACGACCGAAGTCGCCCAGAAGTCGAACATGTGGCAGGGCCGGAACATCACCCGCTGGCGGAACCCGGACTACGACAAGCTGTGGAACGCTGCAGCGACCGAGCTCGATCCGGTCAAGCGCGCGGCGATGTTCATCAAGATGAACGACATGGTCGTGGACGACGTGGTGGTGATCCCGCTGATCTTTCGCCGTAACGTCGGTGCGGGCGTGGATGCCTTGCGCGCGCCGATGAGCGGCTGGGACAACGACACCTGGGACCTGCCCAGTTGGTTCATGCAGGTGCAAGCCTGACATAGCTGCACGCGCGCGCCGGGGCGGCGCTTCGCTGCCCCGACCGCGCTTTTCGGAGTACTTGATGTCACGGGCCTATCTGCTGCGGCGAATTCTGATTGCAGTACCAAGCCTGCTCGGCATCAGTGCGATCATTTACACCATCCTCGCCCTGGCGCCCGGCGATCCGTTTGGTCAGTTGATCACCAACCCGAATGTGCCGGCAGCGGTCATCGCCCATCTGCGCGCTTCATTCGGCCTCGATGATCCAGTCTATATCCGCTACTTCCATTGGCTGGCCGCCATGCTTCGCGGCGACTGGGGGTTCTCCTTCCAAAGCCGGATCAACGTCTCCACGCTGATTTTTCAGCGGCTTCCGGTGACGTTGGCGATCCTCGGCTCGGCGGAAATCCTGGCGGTCCTGGTAGCGGTACCTGTCGGCGTGCTGGCCGGGACGCGGCCGTATTCGCTGTTCGACCAGATCGCCAGCACGCTGGCGTTCTTCGGCTTCGCGCTCCCCACGTTCTTCACTGGGCTGTTGCTGATCCTCATCTTCAGCATTCGGCTTCACTGGCTGCCCTTTGTGTTTCGCTCGAACCTGTCATCGACAGGATTGGAATGGGTCTGGCAAAACATTCTGCAGTCGATCATGCCGGTCGCCGTGCTCGGCCTGTTCCAGGGCGCTTCCCTGGTGCGCTACGTGCGTTCCTCGGTGCTTGACGTCGCCAAGCTGGACTACGTCACCACCGCACGGTCCAAGGGCGTCGGCGAGCGCATCGTGATCCGGCGGCACATCGTGCGCAACGCGCTGATCCCCGTGGTCACGCTGATCGCGGTGCAACTGCCCATCATCTTCGGCGGCGCTATCATCACCGAGCAGATCTTCCGTATTCCGGGGATAGGATCGTTGCTGATTTCCTCGATCCTGGCGGACGATACGCCGGTGGTGATGGCGGTCACCTTCGTCTTCGCCGTGCTGGTCGTGATCTTCAACCTGATCGCGGATCTTTTGTATGCCTGGCTCGACCCTCGAATCTCTTATCGCTGAAGAACCGGGCCAACGCGACCGGGTATCGGCGATCGGAGAACCGCGCGTCACCCTGAAGCGCCAGGCCTGGCGCCGCTTTCGCAAGCACAAGCTGGCGATGGCGAGCGTCGTCGCTCTCGGGCTGATTGTCGCCATCATCGTCTTCGGCTCGCTGTTCTGGACAATCCCGATCGATCAGATCGACTTCACCGCACGGCTGGCGGGTCCGTCATGGGCGCATCCGTTCGGTACCGACGATCTCGGGCAGGACCTGCTGTCACGCATGATCTACGGCGGCCGTATATCCATGGCAGTCGGACTGGCGGCGATGGCCGTGGCCGTGTTCGTCGGCGTCACCATCGGCGCCACGTCCGGCATGGCGAGCGGCCCCGTCGATGCCGGGCTGATGTGGATCACCGACCTCTTTTTGTCGCTGCCCCAGCTCCCGCTGCTGTTGTTGCTGATGTATCTGTTCCGCGAGCCGCTCCGCCTCGCCCTCGGCGACGTCGGCGGGATTTTCGTGCTGATCGTGGTGGTGATCGGGGGCCTGCAATGGATGCCGGTGGCGCGGCTGGTGCGTGCGCAATTCCTTTCCCTCAGGGAAAAGGAATTCGTCGAAGCTGCCCGTGCCCTCGGCGCCTCCCGCATGCGGCTGGTGATACGCCACATCCTGCCCAACGCGATCGGACCCGTCATCGTGGCCGGCACCATACAGGTCGCTAACGCGATCATCACCGAAGCCACGCTGTCGTTCCTCGGCCTCGGCTTCCCACCCAACACCCCGACCTGGGGCGCCATCCTCTACGACGCGCAGAACTACCTCGACGTTGCCCCACATTGGGCATTGTTCCCCGGCTTCGCCATCTTCCTCACCGTGCTGACCATCAACTACGTCGGTGACGGGCTGCGCGACGCGACCGACCCTCGTCGCGTCATCTGATGCCGGACGCCTTGCTCGACGTTCGCGACCTGCGAACCTGGTTCCGCACCGATGACGGCACGGTTCGCGCCGTGGACGGCGTCAGTTTGTCGGTCCAGCGCGGCGAAACGCTCGCCGTTGTCGGCGAGTCCGGTTGCGGCAAGACCGTGACCGCCCGCAGCATCCTCAAGCTGATCGACGTGCCGCCCGGGATGTTCGCCGGCGGCGAAATCATGTGGCGCGGGCGCAACCTTTTGCCGCTCAGCCCGACTGAAATGGACAAGATCCGCGCGCGCGAAATCGCCATGGTCTTCCAGGAGCCGATGACCGCCCTCAACCCGGTTTACCCGGTCGGTGAGCAGATCGCCGAGGCGCTGCGGGCGCACGAAAACCTGCCTCGCAAAGCGGCGATGTCCCGCGCCGTGGACATGATGCGCCTCGTCCAGATCCCCAACGCCGAGGGCCGCGTCAACGACTATCCCCACCAATTCTCCGGCGGCATGCGCCAGCGCGTGGTCATCGCCATGGCGCTCATCTGCGGCCCGCAACTGCTTATCGCCGACGAGCCGACAACCGCTCTCGACGTAACCATCCAGGCACAGATCCTCGAGCTGCTGAACGATATGAAGGCCCGCTTCGGCATGGCGATCATGCTGATCACCCACGCGATGGGCGTGGTCGCGGAAACCGCCCAGCGCGTGGTGGTCATGTATGCAGGGAAGGTCGTGGAAGATGCCCCGGTCGAGGAACTCTTCGCCAATCCGCGTCACCCCTACACCCAGGGCCTCATCCGCGCCATTCCACGAGTGGATGCGAGCGCGCAGCAGCGCACGCGCCTCGCGCAAATCCCCGGCACCGTCCCCAGCCTGCTCAACCCGCCCGTCGGCTGCCGCTTCGCCGCGCGCTGCCCCTTTGTCACCGATGCCTGCCGCGCGGCCGAGCCGCCGCTGCGCCAGGTCGGGCCGGACCACAAAGCGGCGTGCATCCTGTGAACAACTCAGACAATCTCCTGTCCGTCCGCGATCTCACGAAGTACTTCTCGGTAACCGGCGGCGTCTTCGCGCGGGAGGTCGGGCGCGTGCACGCGGTCGATGGCGTCAGCATGGAGATCAGGCGCGGCGAGACGCTCGGACTGGTGGGAGAATCCGGCTGCGGGAAATCGACGACCGGACGCTGCATCCTGCGCCTCATCGAACCAACTTCCGGCGAGATCCGGTTCGACGGCCGGGACGTCACCCGCATCGGCGGGCCCGCGTTGCAGCGCCTCCGCCGCGACATGCAGATCATTTTCCAGGACCCGTTCGCCTCGCTCAATCCCCGCCACACCGTGGCCGCGATCGTGGCCGAGGCCCTTACCATCCACCACTTGGTAAGAACACAGAAGCAACAGCAGGACCGGGTGGTGGAGCTCCTGGAAACCGTCGGGCTGCGCAGCGATCACCTGAACCGCTTCCCGCACGAGTTCTCCGGCGGCCAACGCCAGCGCATCGGCATCGCGCGGGCGCTGGCGGTCGAGCCCAAGTTGATCGTCTGCGACGAGCCGGTATCCGCGCTCGACGTCTCGATCCAGGCGCAGGTGATCAATCTGCTTGAGGACCTGCAGGAAAAGTTCGGTCTGACGTATCTTTTCATCGCGCATGATCTCTCGGTGGTCGAGCACATCAGCGACCGTGTGGCGGTGATGTATCTTGGCCGCGTGGTAGAGATCGCGCCGGCGCGCGAACTGTACCACAATCCGCGGCATCCCTACACCGAGGCGCTGTTGTCGGCGGTGCCGATCCCGGATCCGAAGGTGAAGCGCAAACGCATCGTGCTGCAGGGCGACGTGCCCAATCCGATTCGCCCGCCGTCAGGCTGCCGCTTCCGCACCCGTTGCCCGCTCGCCGAGCCGCGTTGCGCGGTCGAGGTGCCGGAACTAAGGGAAAGTCGTCCAGGGCACTGGGTCGCCTGCCATGTCCGGGGCTAGATTAAGCGCGGCAGCAAGCGCCTGGAGGAGTACGTCATGGCCACATTCGGTTCCGAGAAGATCAGGGATGAAGTCCTTCTTGCTGCCCGCATCCTGCTTGCCGCATTGTTCTTCAGATTCGGGTGGAGCAAATTGCTGGATTACTCCGGGACTGTCGCTTTCATGTCCCATGATGGCCTTCCCGTGCCTCAGTTGGCGGCCCTCATAGCGATCGTGATGGAATTTTTCGGTTCGATCGCAATCATCCTGGGCGTCTTCACTCGCCCGCTCGCGATCTTGTTCGTGCTCTACACATTGGCAACTGCGCTCACCGGCCATCACTTCTGGACGATGACGGGAGCCGACAGGATGGGGGCGATGATCAATTTCTACAAGAACTTGAGCATTATGGGAGGTTTTCTACTTCTGTACGTGCAGGGTGCAGGCAGATACTCGATCGACGCCAGATCGAGATTGCCCTAAGACGACTCGGCACCAGCGCCCCCGTCATGGCCGGCCCGCCATGGCGATGCGCGATCGGGTTCACCTGAGAGTCAGTCTTTCGGCCGCTTTGCGCAGGCAGGGCGGAGCAAATTCAAAGCTCCTTCGCCAATTCCGCGACCTTGCGCAAATCCCGCACGAACGCCTGATACTCCCGGTGCTTCGCGTCCTCGTCCGGCACCCGCAGCAGAAACGACGGATGCACGGTGACGAACGCGGTCTCGCTGTCCGATAGCCGGATCGGCCGCCCGCGCTCGCGCCCAATGGTAACCGCCCGCCCCAGCACTGCACGAGCCGCCGTCGCCCCAAGCAGCACAACAAGCGACGGAGCCAGCCGCACGCGCTCGACGTCCAGCCAGAACCGGCAGGTCTGGATCTCCGGCGCCTCGGGCGTCTGATGCAGGCGCCGTTTGCCGCGCGGGGTAAACTTGAAATGCTTCACCGCGTTGGTGATATAGACGCCGCGGCGGTCGAGGCCAGCCTCTTCCATCGCCCGATCCAGCATCTGCCCGGCGGGACCGACGAACGGGCGGCCGATCACGTCCTCCTGGTCGCCCGGTTGCTCGCCGATGAACATCACCCGCGCACCCGCCGGCCCCTCGCCGAACACCGTCTGCGTCGCCGGCTCCCAAAGATGGCAGCGGCGGCAATCAGCGGCTTCGTGCGAAGCGGTCTCGATCCCCGCATCGGTGCCGGCCGGCATCACCACCGGGCCGAGCGCGGGCCGGTCCGGCGGCCAGGGCACGTCGCCGAGCAGCTCGGCTTCGGGGATCGAGCTGCCAGGCTGCGCCGCCGCCAACACCTCGCCGCCGTACGCGCGCCAGTACGCAGTAAGCCCCTCGTCATCCGCGACCGAGGCGGGATCAATGCCGGGGCCGAAACGCAGCCCGTCCTGATCCCAGTGCGCACTCCCCTCCGGCGTCAGAATGGACACCGCAAGCCGGGAGAATCGTCGCGCGAGCAGTTGTGCGTCCGCTTCCAGCACGTAATGAGCCGGCCTGTACCAGCCGACATAGTGCGTCCCGCCGCGCTCGTGCACGGACAGATAGCGGAGTTGCGTGCGCATCCGATGCTGCTCGGCCCGCACCGCCAGCGCCATCCCCTGAGCAAAGCGTGTATCGGGATCCTCGCGGTCGTCCAACACGCGCTCTCCATTATGGGCGCGCCAGACCACCCGGTACAGCACCTCGAAACGGCGCGGATCGCGTGCCTGGATCGCCAGCCCGGCAAGTGCAACGAGCGCACGCGAGATGCCGAAGCTGCCGGCCGCGTCCGGCAACTCATGCGCACCCTTCGACGCCACGCGCCACTGCACCTCATCAGGCGAGACGCCGGCCAGCACGAGCGCCCGCGTGGCGGCGCGCCAGCCATCCCAGTCGGTCTCGCTCTGCAATGCGATCCGCCGCATCGGCCGCAGGGAACATCATCGGAGCACGGTTTCCAAGCCCGCCCGCGTCCTCTAATGCTGGCCGGCCGAGACCGGGAGATACACGATGGCGGCACCGGAAGACTTCACCCGCATCGGCGCCGCCGGTGCGCCATCCTTCTCACGCGACGGCGGCATGCTGTTCCACTTGCGCGGTGCCGGCCTCCCGCAGATCTGGGCGATGGAGTTGGCAACCGGGGCAGCACGCCAGCTCACCTTCCACGACGAGAAGGTCGCCTTCCTGCGCCGCTCACCGGTCGATGATCGCCTGATCTACGGCATCGACCGAGGCGGCGACGAACGCCAGCAACTTCTGCTGCTCGACCCGGCGGCGCCGCCCCCCGAGCCCGTTGCGCTGACGCACGATCCCGCGGTGATCCATGATTTCGGCGGCTGGTCGCCGGACGGCGCACGCATCGCCTTCGCCGCCAATGCGCGCGACGAGGCACATTTCGACGTCTTCGTGCAGGACATCCCGACGGGTGCACGTCGCTGCATCCATCAAGGCACGCACATGATGACAGTAGCCGGGTGGCGGACCGATGGCGCTCGGCTCGCCGCCGTCGCCGACCGCGGCTACGGCGATATGTCGCTCCTCATCCTCGATCCGGAAGCCGAAACCGCACAACCGTTTCCCCAGCCCGGACCAACCAACTGGCAAAGCGTGCGCTGGTCCGGCGATGGCCGCACGCTATTGGCGCTGACCGACCACGGCGGCAGCGACCATATGCGCCTGTGCCGACTGGACCCCGACAGCGGCGAGGTCACCGTGGTATATGCAGCGGCCGGCCGGGACGTAGAAGCCTGGGCGATTTCATCCGATACGACCCGCCTCGCCACGATCGAGAACGACCGCGGGTGGTCGATGCTGCGCCTCGGCGCAATCGACGGCGAGCGATCCGAGATTATCGGTCTGCCGCACGGCATCGTGGCCGACCCGACCTTCTCTCCGGACGGCCTGCGGCTCGCCTTCACCGTGGCGGCGCCGACCGAGCCGCCAGGACTGTGGATGGCGCAAGACGGGACAGCACGTCCACTCTACCGCCCCGATCCCGCCGAGGCGGGGATCGATCGGGCCAGTCTGATCGAACCCAAACTGGTTGGTTGGGAGAGCTTCGACGGCAAGCGCATCCCCGGCTGGCTCGCCTTGCCTCAGGGTAAGCCGCCGCCGGGCGGCCATCCCGCAGTGATCTGGGTGCATGGCGGGCCGGCCAGCCAGGCGCGGCCGAATTTCCGCCCCGACATCCAGATGTTGCTGTCGCAAGGTTTCGCGGTCCTGCTGCCCAACGTGCGCGGCAGCTTGGGCTACGGCCGCGCCTGGTGCGAGAGCGACGACCGCGACAAGCGGCTGGACAGCGTCGCCGACCTGGCCGCGGCGGCGAAATTCCTGGCCGCCCAGCCGGGGATCGACCCCGGCCGCATTGGCGTCATGGGCCAGTCCTACGGCGGCTTCATGGTGCTTTCGGCAATCACGGAATACCCCGAGCTATGGAAGGCTGCCGTCGATTATTACGGCATCGCCGATTTCCGCACGCTGCTCGCCGGTACCGGACCATGGCGCCGCAGCCATCGCGCCGCGGAATACGGCGATCCTGAGCGGGATAAGGCGCTGTTCGATCGGATTTCGCCGATTGGCCGGGTGGACCGCGTCCGTGCCCCGTTGCTCGTGCTGCACGGCACGCGCGACCCGAGAGTACCAATCGGCGAGAGCGAGCAATTCGTCAACGCGCTTCAGGAACGGCAGATGCCGGTAGAATACCTGGAATTCGACTATGCGGGCCACGGCTTCATCCGCCCGGCGGACCGCCAACGCGCCTATGCCGCGGTCGCTGCGTTTTTCCGCAAGCATCTATGATCCCAAGCCGAAGGTCACGGTCAAGGTCACACGGAATTACACCGAAGCCCGACAAAGTTTCACGGAGATTCTAGTTGGAGACGGCTCAACCAGACCAGCCGCCGGCGCGAAGCTGCATAAATCCACCTCCGTGCAACTCCGTCGGGCCTCGGTGTAATTCCGTGTGACCCTGACCGTGGCCTCCGTTCATTTCGCCTCGCGCGCACAGGCTCCGGTAGCACCCAACTCGCTGCGGCTCCTCAGGTCGGGAGGTCGGGGAACAGCGCCGGCGCCATCTGCGAGGCGAATTCCTTGAACAGCCGGCAAGGCTTTGAAATATGCCGGTTTCCCAGATGCACGAGCGAGAGATCAAACGCGCGAAACCGCCACTCGGGCATCACCTCGACAAGATGGCCCTCGCGCAGAAGCCCGGGTTGCACCACCGGCGGAAGTTCGCCGATACCTCCGCCTGCAACCAACGCGGGAGCCAGGCCGGCGTAGTCGTTCATCGTGAGAAAAGGCTGAAACGCCACCGTCTCCTTATCTTTTCCGTTCTTGTGCACGAAGCTCCACCTGCTATCCGGCTTCCAATGCGAAAACGTGAGCAGCCGGTGCTCCGGCAAGTCCTGCGGCTCCTTCGGCGGCTTGCAGCCCTTGAGGTAGCTCGGACTCGCCACGAGCTGGTGCCGGTAGGTCAGGACCCGCTTCGCCACGAGTGAGGAGTCTCTCAGGACGCCCAGCCTGAATACCAGGTCGACGCCCTCTGCGATGTGATCCACAAAGCGGTCCGTTACCAGGACCTGAATGCGGACATTCGGGTACGAAGCCTGAAACCCGGTGACCAACGGCGTCAACAAGGTGTCGGAGATGCTCGGCGGCGCCGACAGCCGCAGCGTGCCCGAGACATCCGACAACCGGTTGGAGACAATGCTCTCGACAGCCTCGCTCAGTTCAGCGCTACGCATGGCGTGCGCGAGGATCTCCGTGCCCAGCTCGGTCAGCCGAAGAGAGCGGGTCGAGCGTTCAAGCAACCGAACACCGAGCTGATCTTCGAGCTCGGCTATTCTGCGGCTGACCGTGGAGATCGGCATCTTGAGGCGGCGCGCCGCCTCGGAGAAGCTGTTCGCTTCCACGACCTTGGCGAACACCACCAGAGAGTTTAGATCTGCCATCGCTTTCCCAAAAGCGGTAAACTTACACTTCAACATTTCCATCGATTAGACAAGTGGTTGGGCGCCGACTTAGGACCGCCGGCCGAGGCCGAGGCCGCGCCCGGCCGCTCACGGCATCCCATTTTCGGAAATCTCATTCCCGGCTTTATCGGCTAATCGGCGGGTGGCCGCAGCGGTAGCGTCTGCCTGCCAGACGATGGAAGGAGAATTCTTATGGTTGGCTCTTCACCAGGTGGCGCAACAATCGCCAAGGATGATGCCGATATCAGGAGCGTCCTCGCCTCATACAATGACGCTCTGAATGGCGGAAAGACGGCTGCCGTGCTGCCTCTCTATACAGACGATGGCGTCTTCATGCCGCCCTACAGCCAGTCCGCCGTGGGCAAGCAGGCAGTGCGGAAAGCCTACGATGGGGTCTTCGACGAACTGAAGTTCCACGTGAAGTTCACCATCGCCGAAGTGGTCGTGATGGCTCCGACCTGGGCATATGTTCGCACGAATTCAGCTGGCACGACGGATCACCACTCTACGGGCAGGACGACCGCCGAGGCCAACCAGGAGCTGTTCATCTTCAAAAAGGGCGCAGACGACAAGTGGCGCATCGCGCGCTACAGCTTTTCGCCCACGAACCCGCCCGCATCACAGTGATGGCGGTTGGTTGTCAAGCTGAGTGCGTGAACCTGCGGGCTACGCAGTGAGGTAGGCCATGAAAGCGATTGTGATTCACCAGTACGGTGGGCCTGAAGTCCTGAAAATCGAAGACTATCCGGACCCTGTCGCTCAGAGCGGTGAGGTGTTGGTGAAAGTGGCCGCTGCCAGCATAAACCCTATCGATACGTTGGAGCGCGCCGGACTGACGAAGGACTTCAGGCCGGTGAAGTTTCCCGGCGTCTTGGGATGGGACCTTGCTGGGACAGTCGTCGGCATCGGGCCCGGCGCCAAAGGGTTCGCAGTTGGTGACAAGGTTTTTGCGTGGGCATACCACACATACGCGGAGTTGTGCGCCGTCAAGGCGGAACTCCTCGTAAAGGTTCCTGACGGACTGGATCTCGTCGAGGCGGCGGCCTTGCCGCTTGTAACAGTGACCGGCAACGAGTTGATCTCCATCGCGAGCGGGTTGAATGCCGGACAGACTGTGCTCGTCTCCGGCGCTTTCGGTGGCGTGGGCCGCTCAGCTATCTTCACCGCCAAAGAACGAGGCGGCGTGGTGATCGCCGGCGTCCGCAGGACGCAGTTGGAGGCGGCGAAGAGCCTGGGTGCGGATCAGGTCGTGGCGATCGACGACGAAGATGCCCTCGATGCAACCGTACCGGTCGACGTGGTTGCCAACGCCGTTCGAGGAGCCACCGCGCAGCGCCTGCTCGGCAAGCTGAAACCGGGCGGCGTCTTCGCTTCCGTCACCGGCGCGCCGGATAACGCCAAGGATTTCCCTACCGTTCGCGTCGTGCCGTTTGTTTCGAAGCAGGACGCCGGTGTGATGCTGCACATGGCCCAGGCTGTCAGCTCCGGCAGGCTGGTGATACCGATCGATCGCAGCCTGCCACTCAAGGATGCAGCCCAGGGACACGCCGCCGTCGAAAAGGGCGCGAACGGCAAGGTGCTGCTGCTGCCTTGACCGAGTGCCGCTTACCGAACCCTTCGGGATGTCAATTTCAACAGAGGCTTGCGCATACCGTAAATAGGAGAGCGGTCATGAGCACCCACGAACGCGGAATTTCGACAGCCCGTGAGCTGCTGGAGGCCGCGGCAGATCCGAGCACCCGCAATTTGACAGTCGTCGCGGATCTGGCCGAGTTACCAACCTTTCGGCTATCACCCGGCCAATCACTGACCGCCGCGCATCCGGACGTGGCCCTAAGCTTTGCCGAGGGGCAGGACGGCGTCCAGCTCTCGATCGACAATCAGGTCGAAGGCATCGAATTGCGTGCTGCTCCCGAACGACGGGCCCTCTTCAACGATACCGGTGTTGAGCGCCTTGGCAGGCTAGTGCTGCGGAACCTCCGCACCACTGGCGTGGTCCAGCTCCTGGCTCGCGACCGCGTCCGCAGCGGCCACGTGAAGGTCGAGAATATCGATATCGTCACGGCCGACGCGCGGGGTTACGACGAGCGGCCCAAAGGTTACGGCGTGGAAGTCATTCCCGGCGCCTTCACGCTTTGGAACCAGCACGCCGACCGGGCTGTGACGATCTCAGCGGACCTCACCGGCTTGACTGTGGGCCGCGCCGGCGCGCCGGTCCGCGGCAGCGGCGTTTTCGTCAGCGGCGGGGGTGACGCGGCTGGCCGCCTTATCGTCCGCCGACTGGAGACCGGAGCCGTCCATAGCGATGGCGGAATCGCACCTGGCACGCCGGACCGCATCACCGGCGGCGTATTTGTCGTTGCAGGCGCTTTCGTGGACAGTGTGCACAACCACGGCCCAGTTACGACATACGGTTCGAACGACATGGTTCTTGATAACTGGGGAACCGTTGACCGCTGGATCGCCGACCAAAAGATCTCATCCTATGGCCCAAGCAGCATCGGCTTCGTCAATTTCGGCACTGTCGGTCACCTCCAGGTAAATGCACCGATCGAAACGTTCGGCCAGGGATCGCGCGGTTTCAATGTCTATAGCGGCACGGTGCATTCGGCGGAGTTCGAACGCATCGTGACGCACGCAGATGGAGCAGTCGGCATCCAGATCAGCCAGCCGGTCGGCCAGATCACCGTGCGCCGGGGTATCGAAACCTACGGGGGCACTGGCGGCTCTCTGGTCCAGGGTGTTGTCCTCAAGCTCTCCGCCATCGCACTGAGCGTCAAGCCGGGCGGCTCGGCACGAAAGGTCGTGGTCGCCGGCGGCCTGATCACCCATGGCGAAGACATCCATCCGCTCGAGCTGCATGGCATGATCGACTCGCTGCAGATCACCGAGGGCCTTGCCGCGGTCGGCGGTGCGTCATGACCACAATGAAAGCGGCAGTGATTTATGAAGCTGGCGGCCCGGAAGTCCTCAAACTGGAGAACCGTCCCCTTCCCGCGCCAAAGCAAGGCGAGGTCTTGATCCGGGTCAAGGCATTCGGCCTCAATCGTTCCGAGCTGTTCACCCGCCAGGGCTATTCCCCGAGCGTTGCATTTCCTCGAATCCTCGGCATCGAGGCGGTGGGTTTGGTCGAACACGCCCCAGGGGACGAATTCAGCCCGGGCGAGGTCGTTGCAACCGCAATGGGCGGGATGGGCCGACAGTTCGACGGCGGCTACGCTGAATATACCTGCGTCCCGGTCACCCAGGTGCAGACAGTCAGGACGTCGCTTCCCTGGGATGTGCTCGGCGCCCTCCCCGAGATGCTGCAGACCGCGTGGGGATCGCTGTTCAAGGCTCTTCGCCTGGAAAAAAATGAGCGTCTGTTGATCCGCGGCGGCACGACATCCGTCGGCCTCGCGGCTGCAGCGATCGCGAAGAATCACGGCGCATTCGTCGCCGGTACCACACGCCGGCCCGGGCGCGAGCGGCTGCTCCGCACGAGCGGCGTCGATCAGGTTTTTATCGACAACGGGTCGATCGCGGAGCAGGTCAAGGAAGTGTGCCCCGGCGGCGTCGGCAAAGTCCTCGAACTGGTAGGCACGACGACGCTGCTGGATTCCCTGCAATGCGCCAGGCAACGCGGCACCGTGTGCATGACCGGGATGGTTGGCAACAAATGGTCGCTCGATGATTTCAGCCCAATGGACGCGATCCCGACCGCCGTTAGTTTGACGACCTACGATGGCGGAGCAGAAGATTTCATGTTGACCCCGCTCGAGAACCTGGTTCAGCAGGTCGCGGCAGGAAAGTTGCATGTCCAGATCGGCCGGACCTTTCGCCTCGACGAGATCGTCGAGGCGCATCGCTGCATGGAGCAGAACAAAGCCGGTGGAAAGATCGTAGTTCTGACATAGACAAACGAGGACAACATGTTCGACCCTGTCAGCGAAGCGCGAAAGATCGCCTTCGATCGTTCCGGAGAGGGACAGCCGGTTCTGTTGATCTCCGGCTTCCCCCAGACACGCGCCTCATGGAAGAAAATCGTTCCGCTGATGGCCCACAGGTACGAGGTCATCACTGCCGATCTGCCCAGCTTCGGAGATTCAGGCCTCCTGTCGGCTCCTGCAACGACCGAGAACGTCGGCCGGATCTTCCACGAGTTCGTCGCGAATATCGGCGCGCCATTGCACGTCGTAGCCCACGATTTCGGTGCCTGGGTCGCTTTTAGCTGGGCGGTCCTGTTCGCGGACGATTTCAAGTCGCTTACATTAATCGATGCAGGGATTCCGGACGTTACCCTGACCAACGACATTCAGCTCTCCGACTTCAAGCGCAAGTGGAACTTCATCTTCCAGATGCTGCCCGACCTGCCAGCCGAACTCACCAAAGGCAAGGAGGAAGTCTATGTCGGCTGGTGGTTCAAGAACAAGGTGTACAACCAGTCCGCGATCTCGTCCGACGACATCACGGCTTACGTCCGATCCTATGCTCGCGAGGGACGCATGGATGCGGCAATGGACTATTGTCGCATGATTCCGGCAGACATCGAATTCAACAAAAGCCGGTTCAAATCCAGGCTACGCATTCCCGTTCTGGCGGTCGGCGGCGAGCATTCTATCCCCAATATGGGGGAAGCGCTCGGGCCTTTCTGCCAAAACCTCATATCCGCCTTAATACCCAACTCCGGTCACTTTGTTCCGGAAGAGCAGCCGGCCGCCCTTGCCGACGCCCTGCTGTCATTTCTTCAATCAGCGTCCGCGACGTGATCCCGCGCGGCGGCCATTAGGGCAAGGCTGGACTGCGGCCGGCGCGCGCGTCTGGCACGCCTGCTCTACCCTTGACCCGCCCTGCATCGCCGCACCAACTGCCCAGTCAGCCCTGCGTTAACCCTGGCTCGCGCACACAAAGCTTGATTCTGACTCCAGGATCGGCGCACTTCTCGCCCCAGGAGACGCAATTGCCTCGATTTAGCCTCATTCTTGTGCTCGCCGCGATGCTGGCCGCCTCGGCCGCAAACGCACAGCCCGCCGCCTCCCCGGCAGCACCCGCGCCGGCCGCCAACAAGCCGGCACCTATCGCGGTTGCGCCAGCGCATCCCACCACGCCATCCCAGGCCGCGGCGCCCGCCGCCAAGCCCCCCGCACCCACCGCGCCCGCGCCCCCTCAAGCAGCGGCCACCGCCGCTGCCCCGCCCGCCAAACCAGCCGAGCGCACCGCACCGGTCACCAAAGTGCCAGCCGACAAGGTGGTGGCGATCCTCGGCCAGCCGGTCATCGGGCCGCTCGGCACCGAGGTCGGCCGGTTGATCGATGTCCTGGTCGGCCAGAATGGCCAGCCGCAGGCCGCCGTGATCGATTTCGGCGGTTTCATGGGGGTGGGCAGCCGCAAGATCGCGGTCCACTGGAACACGCTGCACTTCAATCCCGGAGACCCCAAATACCCGATCGTGCTCGACCTCCTGCCGGACCAGATCAAGGCTGCGCCGGCCTACCAGGGCGAGACCAAGCCCGCGCCGGTGGTGGTGGCACCCTGGGAGAAGCAGCCCCCGGCGGCCGAGGCTGCCAAGACAACAGCACCGCAGTAGCACACGATGCCTCGCGACGGTTCACTTCCGGTGAAGCGCAGTCTGTGGGCGCTCGACCTGCTCAACTTCTTCCTCGCCGACGTCCAGACAGGCTTCGGCCCCTTCGTCGCGGTCTATCTGACCACCCATAAATGGACCGAGGTCGAGATCGGCTTGGCGCTCAGCCTGGGCACCATCACCGCGATGGTCAGCCAGATCCCGGCGGGCGCCATAGTCGATGCGATGCGCAGAAAGCGGGTCGCCGCGGCCGCCGGGATCATCGCCGTGATTGGCGCGGCCCTGATGGTGGCGGTGCTGCCGACCCGGTTGCCGGTGGCGGTGGCCGAGATTCTGCACGCGATCGCCAGTTGCATCATCACGCCCGCGGTCGCGGCGATCAGCCTTCGCCTGGTCGGACACGCCGCGCTCGGCGAGCGGCTGGGCCGGAACGCTTCGTTTGCCTCGATCGGCAACGGCCTTGCCGCGGGCGTGATGGGCGGAATCGGCACGTATCTGTCCAGCGGCGCGGTGTTCTGGCTGACCGCCTTTCTCGGGTTACCCGCCTTGCTGGCGCTGTGGCGAATCGCACCCGCCGGAGTGGCAGGAGAGTTCCCCGAAGAGTTCCTTCCCCCGCTATCGCGGCGCCAGCAGGTGGACTGGAAGGGGCTCGGTTCGCTGATCGCCGACCGGCGCCTGCTCGCCTTTGCAGCCTGTGCCGCGCTGTTCCACCTGTCGAACGCCGCGATGCTGCCGCTGGCCGCCTCCGAGGTCACCAAACGCGCCGGCGACTACGCCAGTCTGATCATCGCCGCCTGCATCATGGTGCCGCAGGCCGTGGTGGCGTGCTCGTCCCCCTGGATCGGGCGACGTGCCAACCTCTGGGGGCGCCGGCCGATTCTGCTGGTCGGCTGGGCCGCGTTGGCGGTGCGCGGATTGCTGCTGGCGGTGCTTCCGGGCACCTGGCCGTTGGTCATCGGCCAGTCGGTCAGCGGGATCAGTGCGGCGGTATTCGGGGTCATGCTGCCGCTCGTGGCAGCCGACCTCACCCGCGGCCGGGGCCATTTCAATCTGTGCATAGGTGTCTTCGGGCTGTGCGCGGCGGCGGGCGCCACACTCAGCACGACCATGGCCGGCTATATCGCCGACAATGTCTGTCAGACGGCCGCCTTCCTCGTGCTGGCCGGTGCCGGGCTGCTCGGAACGCTGATGATCTGGGCCCTGATGCCGGAAACAGAGCCGCTGGAGGGCGACTTCCTGGCGGCACGCACCCGATACACTGACGGACCTCCGACGGTGGAACGAGTCCAGTCGGGCTAGGTAGCCAGTAGTTGGCTTGGCTTCGCCGAAGCCGCAGCCGCGTCGGCGCGATCAGAAACCCTCGCGCTCGATCCGTTTACGCTCCAGCTTGCGGGCACGGCGCACCGCCTCCGCGGCTTCACGCGCCCGTCTCTCGGACGGCTTCTCGTAGTGCCGGCGGAGCTTCATCTCGCGGAAAATTCCCTCCCGCTGCATCTTCTTCTTGAGCGCCTTCAGCGCCTGATCCACGTTGTTGTCACGCACCAGAACTTGCACTTGGCCGCCTTCTCCTTTCGGTCCCGCCTGCCCGCCGATCGGGCACGCTTGGTTGTTTGCGCCGAGGACGCGTGTCACGCTCCCGCCGGCAGGTTCCCCGAGGCGGGGGCCGCGCTATATCACGCACCGGCGGCCTCGCCAAACCCTTTCCCGTGCCATCTCGGATGTGTCATGGCCATTCTCAAGATCGCCCGCATGGGCCATCCCGTGCTTCTTACCCGCTGCGAACCGGTGCCCGACCCCGGTACCCCGGAGATCCGCCGGCTCGTCGCCGACATGATGGAGACGATGGAAGATGCCCCCGGTGTAGGCTTGGCCGCACCGCAGGTGCACGTGCCGCTGCGGCTCTTCGTCTTCCGCATTCCCGGCGAGCGCAAGAGCGACGACCCCGAGGACCTGCCGGTCGGCAACTCGGTCCTGATCAATCCGGAGATCGAGCTCTTGTCCGATCAGCGCGTGCTGCGCTGGGAAGGCTGCCTGTCCATCCCCGGCCTGCGCGCCGCCGTGCCGCGCGCTCCGCGCATCCACTATCGCGGCATCGACTGCGACGGCAATCCGACCGAGCGCACCGTGTCCGGCTTCCACGCCGGCGTCGTCCAGCACGAATATGACCACCTCGACGGGATTCTCTATCCCATGCGGATGACGGACTTCCGCCTGTTCGGCTTCAACGAAGAGCTCACCAGGGCGGCGCTCGCCCAGGAAGCACGCTCCGGGCAGGCCGCATGATCGCGCCCCCCGAGCGCAGTGCCGAGCGCGACGCAGCCATCGACGCGCTGCTGCCGAACGTCCCCTTCGACGGCTGGACGTACCGAGCGCTTCGAGCCGGCTTGGCCGCCTCGGGCGGCGATCCGCGCGACGCCGAGGTGCTGTTTCCAGGCGGCACCCCCGACATGATCGCGGCGTTTGGCGACCTGGCGGACCGCCGCATGGAGCACGACGCCGCCGACCTCGAGCTCGGCGCGATGCGCACGCCGGCCCGGATCCGGGCCGTGATCGCCCTGCGGCTGGCCCGGAACCGGATGTACAAGGAAGCGATCCGCCGCGCTCTGGCCGCCCTTGCACTACCAGGCAACGCCGCCGAGGCCGCCCTTTGCACCGCGCGCACAGTCGATGCGATGTGGCACGCCGCCGGCGATCATTCGGCCGATTTTTCCTGGTACACCAAGCGCGCCATCCTGACCGGGGTGTACACCGCGACCCTGCTCTATTGGCTGCGCGATCCCTCCGAGGACGACGCCGCCACCCTGGCCTTCCTGGACCGGCGGCTGGCCGACGTCGGACGCATCACCCGAGTTCGCCGGGAGGTCGAGTCCACGCTGCGCCGACTCGTCCCGCCAGTCCTGCGGAATGCAGCATCGTAGGGCGGACGCAGTCCGCCGGAGCGCCAAAGGGCAGACTTGATGAACGACCCACAGCATTAGCGAGAGCCCGCGCCCGCGCGCCAATGTCGAGGCGGATCGAAATTACTCGGTACCACGTCATCCCACTGCCATAATATTTCTGCTTCAGATGCAAAGCCACCCTTTGGTTTACAAATGTAAGGGGCTGCTGACTATTTATCTATATACCTACAGAGCCCTCACGTTTTAACTTGCATCAAATATGGTCCGGTGGTTCAAAGTTTGAGACGGAGTTGAGGCAGCGCAAACCATTGGAGGCGCTTGGAGCCCAACACGTGGTGGGGCAGCAGACCCGTTGGAAAGGCGGGCCATCATCTCGCGCCCCCAACGTGCGGCCGGGTTCCTCGTGCGAGATAGCGTTCTGGGCAATCCCCCGGGGGACCCGTGATGTCTTCCATGCTGGTCAACCGTCCTGACCCAGGTGCGGTCATCACCGATCGATTCGTTCGACCCGAGGATTCGGACAGGCGGAACGAGCCCGCGCCGCGCCTGATCGGAAACAGCCCCGCAATGCGGGATGTGCTGGAGCAAATCGGTCGCTTCGCCGGCTGCGACATCCCGGTGCTCATCACCGGCGAGGCGGGAACCGGCAAGAAGCTTGTTGCACGCACCATCCATGCGAACTCGCGACGGTGTGCGGCGCCGTTCGTCGCCGTGCACTGTTCCGCCAGTACGGCCTCGGCAATCGATCTCGAGCTGTTCGGGCAGGAACGGCACTCGTCGCCGGGCACCGACGGCCGGCGCGGATTGTTGGAAAGAGCGGCAGGCGGAACCGCATTGCTGGAAGAGATCGGGAGCCTGTCGTCCGTTTCGCAGGCCCTCCTGCGCCGCCTGCTGGAGACATCGGAAGTCATCCGTCTCGGCGGTCGCGACCCGATCCGGATCGATGTTCGACCGATCACGACGGCCACGGTCGCAGACCCCGAGTCGGTCGCAGCGCCGACGCTGCGGCCGGACCTCTATTATCGCCTCAGCGTGCTTCGGCTGCACCTGCCTCCACTTCGCGATCGCAAGGACGACATCGAAGCACTTGCAGCATATCTCCTGCGGCGGATCGCCCACCGCCTCAGCCGCGACGTAGGTGGCTTTTCATCCGAAGCGCTTGCGGCACTGTGTCGGCATCGCTGGCCCGGTAATGCACGGGAGCTGATCGGCGTGATCCAGCGAGCGGTCGTGCTATGCCGCAGCCCGCAGATCGAACGCCGTGACCTGCGTTTCGAGGAGGCGGCACCCCCCGCCCCCGAGATTGCCCAGACACCCGCCCGTCCACCGCCCGGGTCTACTGCCGAACTCAACCTGCTGCTCGAAACACTGCAACGCGTACGGTTCAGCATCACGCGTGCCGCGCAAGAGTTGAAGGTCTCCCGCGTCACGCTCTATCGCATGCTGGAGCGGAACGGCCTGGAGCTGCGGCATAATGCTGTCGTCCGAGGCAGTGCGGCTGGTGAAGAGCATCAAGGCTAGCGGCCCGTGTGCAATCGACAGCGTCATCTTTGCTGTCTGGTTCGCGCCCATATGGGCAACGCCGTCGGTGGTCGGCGGTGATCCGCCGTCGCCGTCGCACCAGTGCTACTCAGGCGCGCGGCGCGATATGCCGAATTCCGCGCGACCGGCATCCCTGAGGAGGGGGTGCATCTCACCGGTGCCGAGATCAGGTATTATTCGCGCATCAGGCCGCGAAGGGCGCGCCTCGGGGTGACAAGGATAAGCGTTGCGTGATGAAGACGGTCTCGATCATCGGCGTCGTCCTCCTGCTGGCGGCAAACATCGTCGCGCTGCTGCCCTCGGCGATCATGTACCGCCCATATCTGTCGGGTGCCACGCTGGTGCTCGGCCTTGTCGCACTCGCCGCGATCCTCGTCAGGCGCGGCCCGGACACCAAGGCCCGAGGCGCCGAGGCCGAGGCCGCCCGACCAGTGTCCACCGCCGCCCCCGCCCCGCAGGCAGAGGCCGAAATTGTCAGTTTCCTTGCGTTGCTCCAGGAGAAGGGGCGCTTCGTCGATTTCCTCATGGACGACATCAACGCCTATGGCGACGCCCAGGTCGGGGCGGCCGCACGCGTCGTGCACGCCGGATGCAAGGCCGCTCTGCAGGAGCACTTCCAGATCCACCCCGTACGCCCGGAGAACGAGGGATCGACGGTCCAGGTCGCCGCGGGATATGCCGCGGACGAGTACCGGCTGTTGGGCAGGATCAGCGGGCAAGCGCCCTTCTCCGGGATCCTCGTCCACCGTGGCTGGAAGACCGACCTGGTCAAGCTGCCGCGCATCCTGCGCAGCGCCGCCGACCGGTTGCCGACAATCGCTCCGGCCGAAGTGGAACTCAAATAAACTTCGCCTCCCCCGCCTCGCGAAGAGGCCGCCGCGAGGCGGGGCGGTCCGGGTGCTGCAGCCCGGTTGCGCCTCGCGCGCCTTGATCTGCGCCCGCATCCAATGCATCGCCGGCCGTCACCCGCCCGTTCCGGGACGCCAGCGCCACCGGCAGAGTGTCATTCTTTCGGGCGCCTCGTAAGGATGTAGTCGCGGCCGTCCGCAGCCGATCGTGGCAGGATCGCCCCGGTCGGCCTAATATCCTCGCAGGAGGGCAGGGCCATGAGCGAGGCCGCACGACGCAAAATGACCGCCGACGAGTTCTACGCCTGGGTCAGGACCCGGACCGAAGGGCGCTATGAACTCGTCGATGGCGAGCCCGTGATGATGGCGGGCGCCACCAATCGGCATGACCGGGTCATGCGGAACGCAATGCGCCACCTCGGAAATCATCTGGACGGCCACCCCTGCCAGCCGTTCTCCAACGAGATTTACATCGTCATCCCGGCTGGCAACCGACGCCAGGCGGATGGAGGCGTCGACTGCGGGACGCCCGATGACATGTCGATGGACGCCGACAAGCCAAACATGGTCCTGGAGGTGCTCTCGCCGACCACCCGCCAGTTCGACCGCTTCGAGAAGGTCGAGGAGTACAAGACCGTCCCGACGCTGGAATACATCGTGCTCGTCGATCCGGACTCCCCCCAGGTGCGCCTCTTCAGCCGCCTGCCTGACCAGAGTTGGACAAGCACCAGGCTCGCCGGCCTGGATGCCGAGTTGGTGTTGCCGCGGATCGACTTCCGGTTGCCTCTGTGGGCGCTCTACCCTCTGCGGACATTTGGCGTTGCATCTGTGTACTACAATCCTGGCCCGCAGCGTCTAGGGCTCATCTGATTGCCTCCTTCGCCGGCCACCCGGCGTGCGAAATTTACTCAAGCCGTGCCGCCGTGCGCCGGGATGCTGTAATTCGACGTTGGCTAAGTTCGCAGAGCCAATCCAATTCGTTTTCATGAGCGAATAGAAAGAGCTGCGGAGTCTCGCTGAGTGCCTCGCACACGACCGCAAGCCTGTAACTTCCTTCAGTGAAGGTGCGGCCCATGGCTCGTTCCATGGCTTGAAACTCATTAGGAGTTAGCTCAACATGTATCTCTGCTCCAGATAACCCCTTTACTTCGACACAGAGCTTCTGCCCTTCCTGCATAAATTCGTAATCCCATCCGCAGTTGTCTTTCTGCCGGTCCGTTGACCGCCAATCGTGAAAGTGCCTTAGCACACATGCGATAGCAGCGTCTTCGACGCTAGCTTTGTGGGCAGCGTCCGGTGTTGTTGACCATCCACCGCGTCTGAGCGGTCCGGCATTATCGCTGGAACCTGAGCAAAGATCCGATAGGGAAACACCGCAAACCTCGATACAGCATTTTTCAAGCGCGGCGAGTTCGTTGTCGTCCGTTATCTCCTGACCAGAACTCTGAAATCTCCTCTCTGGGTTCTGTGGGAAGCCATGCTGCTTTAGTAGATCTTTCGTGACCAGCGGTAATTCGTCCAGCGCAGAAGCTTTGTAGAACCGGACTGGCGCTTCGATGCGCATCATCTTGCGGCCGGGTTGTAGTGAAGTAGCCCCTGCAAGCCTTTCACCAAACGCTATAATACCTTGCAAACGCGGATCGCCGCCTTGCCGAAGCAGGATAACTCTACCCGTGAGATGGCCATGGCGTTTCTGTGCCTCTTGTTCGTCGGCTGCTTTGATGTGACTGACTGTCCACGTTGCCTTAGACCACCCATTCTTTTGAATCTCCGTGCAGATCTTGAGATACTCGGATGTGTCCATCCCGCCCTCGGCATCAGGATTAGCCGTGAGGACGTAGGTTCCCATGGTTCCGAGCCCCTCCCTGGCCAGAGATTAGCTGCATGAATCGCCTTTGCCATTAGTCAAAGATGAGTAACAACTAGTAACCGTCTGGTCATCGATAATCGCCAGCCTTAATAATGACGAACAGGTTGTGGTGTGTCCACACGGATGGCGGCTTTCCACTCAAAGCGGCTATTCCGAGCGCTGGTCACCGCGGGATCGAGGCGGCTTTGTGGTGGCGAGAGCAAGGGCAATCGCGGGCGCTCCCGGACAAACCTTCCGGCAACCGCGACCCAAACACCCCATGCGCGGTCGACGAGCATCCCAAAGAAAAGAATCATTTTGCCTGGCTAGTCGTCCTTGAAAAAGGATGATACGCCTATTACACTCTCTCCAATGCCAACCGCGCTCCTCACCGCCACCCTTCCTCCCCAACCCCACCAAGGGGTTGGTGCGCGCCTCGTCCGCCGGTTTGGCGCTGCGGTGCGCGGTGCCGTCGTCAGCGGCATCAGCCTCGCCGGCGTCCCGCGCCGTCCGGCCCCGTCGCAAACCAGCCCCGACCACGCCCCGGCGCAACGCCCGAAAACCCCCGCGCCCACGCGGGTGCGTGTCCCACGCCGGCCAAGCGCCCCTCCCCCTGCCCCATCGCTCCTGCCGCGCTGGCTCGCGCGTCTGCTCACCCGCCGTCACCGCCGGTCCGCCTCCGTCAGCCGTCCCGCATTTCTCAGCCAAGGCGACGCGCCCTTCACCCCGGAGGCATGCCCCCAACTCAGCCCCAAAGCCTGTGCGGTTCTCAACACGCCGCTCAAGGACTGCGATCCCAAGACCCTGGAGTTGCTGTTTTCCGCGCTCGCCCAGCACATCGGCGATCTCACGTCGCCCGAATCGCGCATAACCGATCCTCGGGCAACGCTTCCCAACCTCTGGCACCGACTCAGCACCGCGCTCGGTGACACCGACACGTCGTTGCCCGCAACACCGGACGCAGCGCCCGCCACCGCGACGGATGCCGTGCCCCAGGTGCCGGTCCCACCCCCGCATCCGCCGGCGCACTCTCCGCCGACGGGGCCGACCAACTCGTCAGCGAAAGGCGCGCCGCGCCCCTCGTCGGTACCACTGTCCGGCCCGCCAGCGTCCGACCACCCGGCCGGCGCCACGATCACCGCCGCCGCACCCCAGACCACGCCAGACAGCGCTGCCCCGTCCGCACCTGTCGTGCCCGGAAGCCCGCCAGCGTCCAACACCGCCCGATCGTTCCGCTCCCACACACAACCTTCTGCGCGCTTGCGCCGCCGCCCCCTCCGCTACTGCCGCACACCGTTTCCCTCCAGGAATGTGCGCGACGGGCCGCCACACCTGCCGCCGCCATGGAGACTTTACTACGCCGCCTGTACCGGCCCGCCCTGAGCAATCGAGCGCCGAATCCGGCGCATGTCACAGGCAATGAACGGGGCCACCGCCCGGCCGTCCCGCCATCCTGATTCGTGCCAGGCAATCAGCCTGGTGATCAGGCCGATTTTGCTCGAAGGCTTTACAGACAAATCGATTACTGAGCGTCCCGTTTGGGCATTGGCAATTGATAAAGATAAAGTTTAACCACAGATGCACACGGATGCACACAGATGCGAACAGATTGAATGAGCTTTCAGAAGCTGTCGCCGGCTGCGCCTTCACTGTACGCAATACGCTTCGGGCTGGGTTTCTCGAGAAGGTGTATGAGAATGAGCTGGCGCAAGAGGGGTCTCGCCGTTGCGCCCCAACGCGGTATCACAATCACTTATGACGGCACGGCAGTCGGTGAGTATTTCGCGGACTTGCTGGTCGAAGAAACGCTGCTGATCGAGCTGAAAGCTACCAAAGCACTGGATGAAGTACATTACGCCCAATGCATCAACTATCTCAAGGCAACTGGGCTCCGGCTCTGCTTGCTGCTGAATTTCGGCAAGCCACGTCTGGAGATCAAGCGCATCGCGAATTGAGCAACCCACAGATGCCCAAATGGGATCATCCGTGTGCATCTGTGTGCATCTGTGGTTTCAATCTAGAAAGCCTGCACCCACGGCTCCGGCAGCATGGCATAGCCACCCCCGCTGCGCACCAGGTGCGCGAAGCCGGGAAAGTGAATATGCATCCCCGCGACCAGCAGCCGCTCGTTCGCCACCATCTCGAAAGTGCGCCGTCGGGTCGCCGCAGCCGCGACAGGATCGGTATCGAATTCCATCGTCACCTCCGGCCGTGGCACCTGGATTTCCGGCACAT
>Ga0335074_10001476_pt1 | contig 31890 bp, 28 predicted proteins | sample Lox_Sample_23_FD_206715 | JGI IMG/M metagenome (GOLD analysis project Ga0335074, IMG submission 206715) | Soil microbial communities from Loxahatchee National Wildlife Refuge, Florida, United States - Lox_Sample_2.3 | ecosystem: Environmental > Terrestrial > Soil > Wetlands | place: USA... | reverse complement strand
CCGAACTCTATATAAGAAAGCCGCACGTCATCTCCGCCGAGACCCAGCTTGACACACACAAGAGCCAGATCGGATTCGCCGACCTGCTCAAAGCTGCCCTTCGCCACAGGCCAGACAGGATCATTGTAGGGGAGATTCGTGGCCCGGAGGCACGAGTTTTCCTCGATGCTCTGAACACAGGCCATCGCGGATCGTTGACGACCATTCACGCCAACAGCGCCGAAGATGCTCTGCGCCGTCTCGCCCAGCTTGTCATGCGCGGTTCGGGCGGTGTCCCGCTACAGGATGTTATGGAGGAATGCAGCCGGTCCATCGACGCAATCGTACACGTCATGAACGAGGACGGGTGGCGCCACGTCACTGAGATCAGGACTGGTCCCTAAGCTGACCGATGTGGTCAGTGAGTGCCTCGGCGATTTGCGCTTACCCGGCAACTTCTCGAACGCAAGTTTCCCCGCCAGAGCATGCTGTCACCCAGGCTGCTGGAGTTGCTGCGTCTCTATTGGCGCTGGCGCAAGCCCAGGGAATAGGGCTCTTCCCGTACGACGGCCTGGCCAGCCCATGATTTGCAAACGGGGTTCACATCGCGGGCCAGCAGGTGCACGCCAAACCCTTCGGCGTGCACCTGCTCCGCGAACCATCTGAATGTGTTCGCCGCACGCGCCGCAGCACTTTCGGGACTTGTTAGCTTTCCGCCGCGCGCCTGCTGACCACTCGCGTTATTGAGTCAGTCGAGAATGTGCATGACTGGCAGGCCTAGTAAGGGGCTTTCGTCACGGTATGCCACTGTTCCGCATCATTTCGGACCTCCTCGCAGGGGCTTCTTGCGGACGAAATGCAGCAGATTTCGATTCCTTCGGGTGCGCTGAAATGCGTTACCACTGAGCCATCACCCCAAATCCCGTCCTGCATATGAGGCGAGCCTCACCAGTGCGCGAAATCCAGCCAATTTTCCATCAGTTAGCCTCGCCAGTCCCCGAAATGTCGATCTTGGCTCGACAGCTAAGCCATATCTGTCACTAACTAGTTTGCTAATAACTGCCCTATGTGAGCGTGAAGTTCACCTTTTTTTCTTGTACAAAAGGACGCTCTTCATGTTAGGTTGGCGTTCATTGCTTGGTTCCTTGATGAAAGAAGGTTGAGGCTGATGAAGGTTCCTCGCTCAATTCACTCACTCCTTTCCCACAGAAGCGCCCCATTATTCGCCATTGGAATCTTCCTCTTGTTATCCCCGTGGAGACACGCCCTGTCCCAAACCCAACCCGGGCAGATTCTGGGGATTGGAAATACGACTTCGACACCTGTGCCGGGAGTCCCGCATGATTACCTGACGGGCCTGAACGAAATCGTCGATCCCGCAAACGGCGCACTTAGTGTGCGAATCAAGGCGCCCACACCGCATGAACGCGGCGTAAATTGGCCGACGTATGTTTTCACTTATGATTCCAACGGACAATTCGGACTACAGCCAACCTGGGCAACGTTTAACAGTAATGGCGGAACATTCACCGACTTGCACACGCTTCAATTGATTAATGAGGGTGTGCCCAGTCTTACGGGTCAATCCACCGTGGAGACCGCATACGTTGGCGGCCCAGGTGATCAAACGATGCTCCAGTGCCAGATTACCTCTGGTTTTGTCTTCGTTGACTCGAACGGTGGCCTTCATGGACTTGGCCTCGAAGTGGCGACCCCGTTATCTTCCGCAGCAGAATCATGCTCATATTTTCCAGGGGGCAACTCTAACTACTACGAAGGGGGAGACTCGCAATACCGGGCCATTGTGAATCCCACCACTTTAGCCGTGAGCGTAGTAGATAACCATGGAAATTTGGTCGCGGGTGCGGCACCCGGTTCCAAATTGGACGCTCCAGAGGACGCCAATGGTAACTACTTCAATACGACGGGAAGGACATGGGCATGGGTGTCTACAACGACCCCGCCTGGCTACACGATAACAGTGCCAGGAGTCACGCCCATTTCTGGGTTGAGTGTTCCATATACGGTGACAACCACGACCCCGAACGCGCCGTCGATGACGCTGAATTTCACAGCCGTCTATGGGAACAGTTCCAGCGGAAACGCGTGCGAAATGACATCCATTGCGATGCCGGCTTCACCGGGCAGCTCGGCAAAGACGATCGAGCTTCCGAATGGCCAATCATATCAATTTCAATATGATCCGACATTTGGCCTGATTAACAAAATTACATACCCTACCGGTGCGTGGGTCCAGTACACCTGGAGCGTCGTTCCCGATGCTGAAGGAATTCAGTTCCAGACCCAAACGAACGGTGGAAATGGGGGCCTATGTTCCATCACGCATGACTGGTTTGCCATCACCAAGCGGGTGGTTAGCTATGACGGCGTTCACTCAGCCGAGGAGCAGGACTTCAGCTATACGACAAACTGGCCCGCACCCGGGAACCCGAATAGTTACCAGTGGATCACCAAGAAGACCAAGGTGACAACCAAGGACCTACTGCGCGGAACGAGCTTCGACACGGTTTACAACTATTCACCGATTTTGCCTCCTCCCGAAGCAACTTCGGAATCCGCCTGGGAAGTACAAGGCTACGTTCCGCAGGAGCAGTCGATCATCTACTACGCCGATACGACGGACACGACGACATTGAAGACCGTCACGAAGACTTGGCAGTCGATGAGTCTGCTTTCGGGGGAATGTGAAACACTTCCAAACGGAAACACATCCGGGAAATTCTACACATATTCACAGTACGGTGGCCTCAGCGGCGCGCTCAATCCCGAAGCACAATGGACCGATCTCCCTACAGATGTTGCGGAATATGATTTCGGCACAGTCTCGAGTAGTTGTGCCAAACCGAGCAGCACACCAATGAGGGAGACTAAGACCACCTATGCAACCTTTGGCAATACGCCCTTGTTCCCCTATGCTTCGATCCTGGATCGACCATCTACAATTCAGGTCTACGGCGGCGGGGTGTTACTGTCGGAAACCGATTACACTTATGACGGCTCTACGCCAACGTATGTTGCTGCTTACGGACACGACGACGCGAATTATGGCTCCGGTGCGACGGTACCTCGTGGCAATCCAACGACCATAACCACGAGATGCTTCGTTGGTAGTACCAACTGCACAAATTCCGTCACAACTTACACGTACGACACGACGGGACAGGTGCTGACCGCGACGGATGGCTGCGGCAACGCGACATGCTCTGACATGACGGGCAGCGGTCACACGACGACGTACTCGTATACCGACAACTACACCAATGGCACGCCCCCCTCAAGCACCAACGCATATGTGACTACCATAGCGAATGCCTTGGGCCAAACCACGAAGTTTCAATGGGGCTTCGAAGACGGGAAGATATGGAGCAAGACAGATGAGAACAATCAAATTACGAGCTACTGTTACACCACAGGCGGTTGTGGAGGGAGCAGCTTCGATCCCTTTTACCGGCTGACCGGGGTCAAGTATCCGGACTCAGGCCAGGAAAAGGTCACTTATTCTGACGCCGGACCTACGCCATCGGTGACGTCCAGCACGTTGCTCACCGGCAGCAATTGGCTGACAAAAGAGACGCTTTATGACGCGATGGGACATCCAACTACGACGGAAATCACATCCGACCCTGAAGGCACTGATTACACAGCCACCACGTATGACGGTCTGGCGCATGCCTGGACGGTGACGAACCCCTATCGGAGCACATCCGATGCGACGTATGGCGTAACGACGTACACCTATGACGCGCTGGACCGCAAGACGATCCAAACCCAGCCGGACGGCAGCACGCAGCAGTGGTGCTACAACGACATCGCGGGGCAGGGCCAGACGAACTGCACCGCGCACCTCGGTAGCGTGACCACAGGAATTTGGGTCGATTTCAACGACGAGACTGGGCGTCACTGGCAGAATACCAGCGACTCCCTGGGGCGTCTCACTGACGCGATCGAAGACGCCAGCAATTCGAAACTCGAGACCGACTACCAGTACGACGCCCTCGGCGACCTGCTCCGAGTCGATCAATGGGGTGGCGCCCATGGGGCGAGTGGCGACCGGGTGCGCACCTTCAGTTACGACAGCTTGTCACGGCTGATCTCGGCGACCAATCCGGAGTCGGGCGCTAGCGCCTATACCTACGATGCCAACGGCAATGTCACGTCCAAGACCGATGCTCGCGGGATCACTGCGACAAATACCTATGACGCGCTGAATCGTCTCCTTGCCAAGTCTTACAGTGACGGGTCGCTTTCAAGTTGCTTTCAATACGACGGCGGAGCTACCAACGGTGTTGGCCGGCTGACGAACGAATGGACTCAGGCGGGGGCGTGTCCTGCAAGCGTTCCTACGTCGGGATTCTTCACTCTGCGCTCCATGCTCGCATACGACCCAATGGGCCGCGTCACGAGTGAGCAACAGTGCACTCCCACCAAATGCTCCAACGCATCCGGACCAAGTCTTGGGTACGGCTATGACTTGGCCGGCGACATGACAAGTTTGTCAAACTCCGCCGGCACCTCCTCTGGCCCTCTATCGCTAACATATGGGTTCGACGCGGCAGAGCACTTGATTAGCGTGGTTAGCAATGTGACGTCGTTCCCGACGAACCTGTACACCGTGCCGGCGGGGGGGTACGGCCCCGTCGGGCCGTTGAACTGGACCTTGGGCCCGAAGCTTTCGGTTACGCAGGGTTATACGAATCGGCTCTGGATCAATAACATCAGCGCGACAGGGCAAGTGCCTTAGTGATCGGGTTAGGAGAGCGATCTGTGGTCTTCGCAAGACCGAGGTTGCGTGCCGGTGGCGACCACGCCGAGTCAGTAGATGTTACGGCGATTCGCGCCAGAATGCTTGGCGCGTTCATCGGTAAGGCGCTGGGCAGTATCGATTCGGGAGTAGGAGTAATTGAGGTGGGCGTCACATTGCAATAAGCAGCGAGGCCACGTTCGAGCCGAGATAAGAAAGGGCAAGGCAATGCATAAGCAGATGAGCTTGGTTGCAGTTTACGTTGTGCTTCTGGCGGTAACTGCGGCTGCGCAGACGGTGACAGGCAGCGGCACAGCGAACACAGTTCCGGTATTTACCGGGAGCTCTACCGTCGGCAACTCGGTCATCACTCAGTCGAGTGGAAATGTCGGAGTCGGGACAACGAGTCCGACGGCGAGACTTCATATTGCGGGAGGAAATGATACAACCACTGGCCCGGGTAATTGCGGCAGTGAATCTCCTTCCTGTCCGGCATCGGCAGCGTCCGGCTATGGTATTGCGTTGGATTCTGATTATGTTACGGGCCAGTGGCGCTGGCGTCTCGAATCGATAGACCGTGGCAACGGCATACCGCTATATGTTCAGTTAAGTGGCGCTACCGCCAGCGTTTACAACAACGTCGCCAGATTTGGATGGGACCAGTATGACAACAATTCCTTCGCCGTGTTTGGTAATCAGTATGTTTCCGGCAAGATCGGTATCGGAACAACGACACCAGCCCAGGCCCTCGACGTGAGCGGCATTTTGCATGTCTCTGGTTTGTTGAATCCTACCACGACCTTACAGGGAGGCTATTTCGGGTGGAATACCTTAACAGGCGGTTACGGCGAGACTGATTTCATTAATAACCCGGGAACGGGCCCCGGAGGGTTTGCCTTCATGAGTGTGCCCGCCAGCGGAAGTCCGCGCACGACAGCTCTGTTCATAAGCGCGAGCGGTGCGGTTACTTTCGCCGACGGTACCACACAGTCTACAGCGTGGACCGGTGTCCTTTGTGGCGGCGACTACGCCGAGTCGGTCGATGTGAGTGGCGACCTGAAGCACTACGGGCCGGGCGATGTTCTGGTAATTGCCTCGGGCGCGGACGGAGATGTTGAAAAGGCTGCCGAGCCGTACTCCACCATGGTGGCCGGAATCTACGCCACGAAGCCTGGAGTGGTTGGACGACGCCAGACGACGGCCAAGGGCCCGGATGAAGTTCCGATGGCGATGGTGGGCATTGTTCCCGCAAAAGCCAGCACAGAGAACGGTCCAATCCACAAGGGAGATCTGCTGGTCACGGCCTCTACTCCGGGATACGCGATGAAGGGCACCGACCGCAGCCGGATGTTGGGCGCAGTGATCGGCAAGGCGATGGGCTCGCTTGACTCCGGCACAGGAGTGATCGAGGTCCTGGTTACTTTGCAATAAATGGCGCGGCGGTGCCCGAAGGCAACATGAGAGGGGTCTAGTGAAATGAAAAGACAGATGGGGTTAGTTGGACTTGTCGTTGTATCGCTGGCAATGAATGCGGTCGCGCAGACGGTGACCGGCAGTGGCACTACGGGGAGGGTCTCAGTTTTTTCGGGGAGTTCCACCATCGGTAACTCGATCATCACTCAATCCGGCGGTGACGTTGGGATCGGCACGACCACACCGGGGGCAATCTTGGATGTGAACGGCGAGGCTGCGTCGTCATCAACCGATTTCGATGGCTATTTAGATCCGGGCGCAGTTATATCCAGCATAAATTCTAACCGGAACTCCGGCGCCGCCATCTATGGCATGACTGCTCCGAGCGGAAGCAGCTCAATCGGCTATGGTGTCTATGGCGAGTCAGATAGCGGCGGCGGTGCTGTCAGTTATGGTGTCTACGGCATTAATAACTCCGGCTTCGGAGGCGGCGTCGAAGGTATTGCTGGGGTGTATGGCGTTGGTGGTTATTTTACCAATTCTGGCTTAGGCAACGCGCTCATCACTGGCAGCGGCAACGTCGGCATCGGAACAGCGTCTCCCGGAGCCAAATTGGAGGTTAATGGAGGTTTGAAGCTGACCGCTGGCAGCGGAGCGTCGATGACCTTCGCCGATGGCACAGTGCAGTCCACAGCCTGGACCGGAGTTCTCTGCGGAGGCGATTATGCGGAGTCTGTGGATGTGACTGGCGACCGCAAGCACTACCAACCGGGTGACGTTTTGGTGATTGATCCAGATGTACCGGGAAGGTTTCTCAAGTCGGCAGAGCGCTATTCGACTTCAGTAGCAGGAATCTATTCCACCAAGCCCGGAGCGCTGGGGCGCAGGCAGACGACCACTAAGAGTCCAGATGAGGTGCCAATGGCAATCGTCGGCATTGTGCCGGCAAAGGTCAGCACGGAAAACGGGCCGATCAGGCCCGGCGATTTGCTGGTAACTTCTTCCACCGCTGGCTACGCGATGAGAGGAACGGATCGCAGTCTGCTTACCGGCGCGGTGATCGGCAAGGCAATGGGCACGCTGGATTCAGGAAGAGGAGTCATCGAGGTCCTGGTCACGCTGCAATGACCAGTCTCATTTGAGCCAGGTGTGCTGGGCGAAGGCGGACATTTCCGGCGGCGAAAGAAAGCAGGGAACGATGAGGGTACGCTTAGGATGGTTGTGCATCGCGGTCGCGGGACTTGCCACACCTCCCCTCGTGGCGCAGACTCCGGCGCTCAGCAATGTTGAGTCACCCTACCCCGCTGTACAGAGCACCGTCCGGATTGCCGGAGGCACCTATGGACCGGGCGCAGTTTCCTACGGCCCGGCCGGGACTCCGCTGGTGCTGAGCGGCTCGGACTTCGGTGCCAGCGGGACCGTGGTTTTCAAAGCTTACAACAACGGGGCTGTCGTTTCGACGGTGCAAGCCTCGGTGACAAGCTGGAGCGAAACAATTCTCTTTCTGACGGTTCCCTCAGGTGCAGGACCTGGCCTGGTGTATGTCAATGCAGACGGCAAAACCAGCAACGGCTTACCGTTTATCGTAACGCCCGGGGCGTACGCCGGAAGTTGCCCCTCTTCTCCACCGACCAGCGAGATTCAAATTACGACGTCGTCACTGCCGGACGGGACGGTAGGCCAGGGTTATAGCGCAACATTAAACGCTACCGGGGGAACACCTCCCTACACATGGTCCTTGACGGGGAATGCGCTTCCCGCCGGGCTATCACTTTCCGCGTCGAGCGGAGCCATCACAGGCACTCCTACCACGGCGGGCGGTCCGGTGTCGCTGACAGTTAAGGCCGTAGACAGCCATTCACAAGCAACGGATGCGGTTCTTGATATCAGCATCGAGTCGCAGACGCTCACCCCCGCCACGGTGTACAGCTACAGCGTTCCCGCGTCGGGTGGATTCGACCCGAACGGAAACGTAAGGCAGTACAACGACAGCATCATGGGGACGTGGAATTTCAACTATGACAACCTGAATCGGCTGTCCTCTGCTATACCCGGAACGGGAGCGCCGGGAGGGTATACTGGGCAGAATCTCTGCATGAACTACGATCCCTGGGGCAACCGCACGCAGTCCGATTTCCAGAGCACCGCATGCAATCCCACCACTGATCCCGCGACAGCGAATTACAGCACGGCCAACAAGGTCACGTGGACCACGGTCAATACCGCCGTAAACGGCTTTATATACGATGCTGCCGGAAATGTCTTGTATGACGGATTGAACTATTACTCCTACGACGGCGAGGGACGGCTGTGCGCGATGCAGACCTATCCCTACAATGGAGGCGTGGAGGCGTACGGCTATGTCTACGATGCCGAAGGACGGCGGGTGGCGAAGGGTACGATTACGCCCAGTCCAGTTGGCCAGTCGCCCTCGTGCAATCTGGCAACCAATGGCTTCACTCTGACCGAGAGCTACGTGCTGGGTCAGAGCGGTGATCAGCTAACGACCACCAGTTGGAATGGCTCGAATTCAACATGGGCGCGGACAAATGTCTACGGTGAAGGAAAGCTGCTGGCAACCTATGATACGGGGGGACTACACTTCCACCTCACGGACTCGCTGGGCACGCGCCGTCTGCAAGCCAGCGCCAGTGGAGTACCGGAGCTAGACTGCCAGAGTCTGCCTTTCGGCGATCAGATGAATTGCTTCCCCGATCCCGACGCCGAGGATGGAGGCGAAGATGCCACTCCGCTTCACTATACCGGCAAACAACGCGATACAGAATCGGGCAACGAATACTTCGGGGCAAGGTACTACGCCTCCAGCATAGGCCGATTTATCAGTCCGGACTGGTCGGCGCAGGTTGAGCCCATACCCTATGCGAAGCTAGATGATCCGCAGAGCCTCAATCTCTACAGCTACGTGGGCAATAACCCCTTAACGGGGAGAGATCCCGATGGTCACTTTGGACCCGGTCAGGACTGCCCGTCATTCTTAACATGCCCGCCATCGATCCCGGCGAGTTCGGGCAATGACGATCCAAATCAAAATCCTGAGGCCCAACAGCAGAATGGAGACCCGACACTTCCGACCAGTGTCCAGCCGCCTCCCCCCAGCTTGGCAGACAAGGTTGAGTCGGCACTCATGCCGAAGACGCCGTTGGATGCGGCACTTTTGGTCGTACCTGGTGACCTAGGGGAGGTAGGCGAAGCAACCGAAGCATTATCCAAAGCAGCCAAGATCGAGAAGCTTACAGGCGAAGCGAAAGAGCTGTATCCGAAGCTGGCAGAGAAAGCGGACCAACTCCATCATGTAATTCCAAAATATCTTGGAGGAGCGCAAGACGGCGAACTTGCGAAGATTCCGGCAGCCTACCATCAGCTCATCACCAATGCCTTCAGGACTCTTGCGCCATACGGACAGGCTGTATCGCGCACTGCCGAAGAAGTAACGAACATCGTTAAGCAGGTTTATTCGATGTATCCGCTACCTTAAGAATTGCCATGACCACATCCATCACTGCGGAGATCGAAGAGCGCCGAATGACCGAATATGTAAATGTGAGGGCCTCAGAAATCCTCGGCCAGGAAGAGTTGGTTGCCTTTCTAAAATCCCGGTTCCCGGAGGCTACAAAGCCGATTGGTCGAACGATTGTTAAAGGGACAGAATGCGTTGAGGTGCGTGTACCTTCAAACTCGCCCGAGTTTGAGGAAATTCGCAAGTTCATCGATGGGCGGAGGAAGCAAGGGCAGCATGGCTTCTCTGACTTCACCATAGGCTGGTGCCTTCGGAAATACACAAAGACCGAACTGCAAAATGCGGAGGTTCTCCGACTCACGATTGCATCTCACTTCGAGCCGTCCGGAGAAGAATGCGGCACCATCTACGAGACGCTTTGCAATCACTGCAACTGGGGCCGCCAGGTTTCGGACCTGATCCTTGATCTTCGCCGCGTGCCTCAGCACAAAGACGTATCGGAGACCATTGCCTGGGTGGAGTGGGTTGTCTCTTCAAACTTCGTTCGAGCGTTCACCGAGAACAAGCTGATCGGTGCGGAGTTCCGTCCGATTTTCGAGTTCAAGAACCCCACCAAGCAGTCGAAGAACTGGTACCAACTGAGGGTCACCGGGAAGGCGGGGGAACTGGCGGAAAGTACGAGACTTGGCCGAGACCCATTTAGCCCGTCGCAAATCAGTTGGCGATGCCCGCTTGGGCATTCTGTGGTGACGGAGTTTCTGTCGGAAATCTATCTGCAAAGGAGCACGTGGGATGGTTCCGATATCGCGGTTACGGAGGCACTCTTCGGGCAGGGGCGGAATCTGCTCAGACCAACCCCTTTGATCATCATCTCGCAGCGTATGTATCGCGTTTTGCAAGAAGCGGGGCTCAAGGGCTTCTCCGTTGAAGTTGCCCATTTGGTGTGAATCAGCGCTCGCGTAGTCTTCGCCGTCTCTGGCCAAAGCTCAGTTCCTGCTCCCGGCCGGCACCCGAAGGCTGCTGCGCGGCGGCAGTAGCAGCGACACGTCACCCCAGAATGGGTCCAGCACATCGAGCTGCAATAGGTCGTATCTCTCGAATTCTTGAAGAAGACGGCTACTCGGTTACGCAGGAGAAGTACATTCCGACTGAGAACGGCGCCAAAGGTTATCGCTTTGCAGACGTATATGGGAAGAATAATTCTACCGGCGAAGTGCGCATGTATCAGGTTGGCAGAACGAATGCTAATGGCACGCCGGTGTCGCGTGAAGTCCAGGCGATGGATGATATCCAGGGGGCGACGGGAATCAGACCTCAATTCATTGATTACAACAATCCAGTAGTCACAGGCGAAATGCCCGTCATGCCAATGGGCGATATGCCGGAGCCTGAGATTCCGGAGATTCCGATTGATATTCCATGAGCAAACAATGTCGTTTCTATTTATTACCATCGGATGTCGAACGTCTCCTTGCTGAGCTTCGTTCGCAAGTGGGTCTGAAGCTTATTTCAAGGAGATCACCGGTTCTTAAGCCTACTGAGTTGGAGTCGCCGTTTTCCGAGTATGTTTCACAGGCAACCAAGGCGAAGTTCCTCCACGTGAACTGCTTTCTGACGCCGCCCACGGAAGCCGAGATTAAGATGCACCACCTTACGAAACAAGAGCAATGGGCGGTTGCGGAATCTTCTGAAGTGGTTGAATTTTCCGGCTGTGACTATGATGGCAAAACCTTGAGCATCGGAAGGTTCTATTTTCAGAATGACCAGCTTATCGGTGACGCCCTCTGGCCGAAGCGGGATGAGTTTCTTCAATGGGCGGACGGGCTGTTCCAGACGACGAAGAGACTGCTCGAACGCTCTAGAACGCTCAATGCTTACATAGGCAAAGATGCGGCAGCATGGGAGCGGAATGGGGGACGCTTCCAGGTGCTGTGAGTTGCCGATCCTGTGTGAGCAGTCTGACCTGTTAGGGTCTGCGGGTTTTCGAGAACCGTGGTACATCCGGCAAAACCCACGCTGCCTTACGGCATCGGCAGTAGGGGTGACACGTCACCCCCGGCGGGTTGCTGCAGGGATACCGCGCGGTAACTCTGCAACTCTGCGGGAACGTGAATGCAATCAGCGTCCTACAACCAGAGACCGCGCCAACACTGGCGTTTTACGTGTTTACTTGCGTCAACGCGAGTGGAATGAGGCGGTTCGGGGTGAAACGGTCTGTGCATGGTTACTGCGTTACTGCGGGAGTAACCAAGGTTGCTGCGGCGTAAACCTGTTGAAAGCAAAGGATCGAGGCTGGAACCGGCGTCCCAGCGCGCTCACGCGCGTAGCCTCCGCTGCGGTGGCCGTCAAGGGGCAGGCCCGCTGCGCGGCGCGCAGAAAGCGCGCGCCCTTGACCCCCATCCTCGCTGCGGCTGTTTTGCAGTTATGAGGAAGCATGTCTGCTTCTCTGTTCTCACGAGAACGGGAATCGAAGTGTTCCGGCGCTACCGGTGAGAGCAGCACCGGGGTTGGAGCCAGCCTAGTCCTCGATGTTGTGGGCGTCTTTTCCGACGCATCTCGGTAAGAAGGGTTGATTTTATCAATGAGTTTTGTAGATGGCCGCGTTCTTTCGCCGTCCCGCTTTTGCCGCCGGATTTCAGCCACAAGAGGTTTATTTCAGGGAGAAGCCGCTGGTCCGCACAAATGTGCCGGGAATCTCCTGAAAATGCTTCCTGCCATCCGCTGTCAGTCGTATCGCCTCACGGGTTGCCGCGGGGTGGGAATTGCTTGCCAGATCAATTCGGATTCGCACGCAGAGCCGCGGTCTCGGCCCACGCCAAATCGACGAAGTCGTATACGAGTTTCTGGTCATGATCCCGCCGCGTGAATAGCCCGCTTTTTGCCGTAAGCAGCCGGTCGGAGAGAGGCCTAACGACAAGGTCGTGGCGATAGGACGAGGCCGAGAACTTGGTCATGAGCGAGACGCCTGTGCCCTGTGTCACCAGCCAGAGTGCTTCTTTTACTGAATAGGCATCTGCTACAAATTTGAGCGAGACTCCGAGGCTCTCAAAATGCGTTACGATCTCCTGGTGCTTGCCTGGGAGCGCCTTGCGGGCCACAGATACGACCGGCTCGTTTTCCAAGTCTTCCGGTTGAATCGTGGACTTCGCTGCAAGGCGATGCCCCATACGTAGACAAACCATGAGAGGCTCTTCGAGCAGCAAGCGTGAGGAAATGTCTGGGTCCACAATGGGTAGAATCCCGAAACCCACATGGAATCTTCCCTCCAGAACCCCGGTGACTGCCTGACGTGTTGTAACGCTCTCTCTTTTTACTGCTGCAGAGCCCAGGACTTCGGGCTGAATGCGTCTGACAACCTCGAGCAAGCGGGTATTCAAAAAACTCGAATACCCGATCCGCAGGTCATTCTTTTCAGCTCGCACCAATGCCTGTACACGGCCTATGCCAAGTGCCGCTTGTCTCACCGATTCCCGCGCGGACTGCAGATAGAGATGGCCGGCCTTGGTAGGTGCCATTCGCTTGCCGACCGTGCGGAACACCGGAGCCCCGAGCTCTTCTTCCAAACTCTGAATCCGCTTGCGTATAGCGGACTTTCCGATGCCAAGATATTTTCCGGCAGCTTCGAACGAGCCCTTTGCGGCGACTGCAAGGACTGCGATCTGGCCGTCCATTTTTATGTTCGGCAAATGGCGCATGGCCCGAAATGCAAATGCAACTAAAGACGATCCTTGGCTGAGAACTACGCAACTGACGATCTCCTATTCATTACTTGCTAATAAAGGGGGAACAGAATCGTATCTGTACTTAATGCCACGAAACATCAAGGTTTCGCACGTTAGGCATGATCGCGGTCTTGCTTCCGAGTCACATGCCCACCTGACCAGAACTACTACAATTCGTGCTCCGTTTTTCCAAGCGTTTTGATCGGCTATGGAGGAACACGAGGTAATCCTAACTGAGACCTGATAATTTGCGCTGAAGCTGTGAGAGTCTGGTCGCAAGTGCGACCGGCAGGATCGGCTAAGAATGCGCCCAGTTGTTCGAAGTTGAGTAAATCAGTCAGGAGGCGGAATTAGGCGGGCTAAAATGTCTCGTAAAACTTCAGTTATCAGATGCACCGTGCCTTGCCCTCAACTGGTCCAATGCCTTATGCGCCTGATCCAGCTCAGAAAGGCGTCTTTCAAGCTCCGCCCTGTAGATTTCCGCGTGCTCGTAAAGCCGGGCATTTTGGATGGCAACGGCGGCCGCTACCGCAAGCGAACCAGAGACACGAAGGTGCTCCAAAGTGAAGCGACCAGGTTTCGTGTGAGAAAGCGATAAGAGTCCCAGCACCTGATCCGAAGAACGCAGTGGAATCCCAAGCCAGGATCCCACAGGCATTTCGGCGTTGATAGATGCCCAGGCGCCTTCCTCAGCCGCATCGGCGATGACGATTCCTTCGCGGCTTTTCAGCGCCTGTTCAATAGCTCGATGTTGGGAAGCGTCCAAGGTTTCGGGATACATTCCTGGTTGCGCTCTGCTACCTTGCCGGACCACTTCCCGCGCCAGGAAAAGTTTCGAGTCCGTTTCCAAAAGGAGTACCTGCGCTGCTTCAAATGGCACGAATTCGTGAAGCGCTTCTAGGAGCTTGTCGAGCACAGAATTCATACGGAGATCCTGGGTCAAAGCCAGCGTCGCTTTTCGTAAGGCATCGGCTTCCTGCCATGCGGACTTCGCAAGGGCGAGGCTCTTGTCCTTCGCTTCTTCCGCCCTGCGTTGTTGCGTGATATCGCGGAAGATCATTACGTGCCGGTCCGGCAGGAAGTGAGCTGTCCCTGTGAACTCCACAAACAGATGTGCACTGTCGGTGCTGACTACCTCACATCGTCCTCGACTCCGTTGTTGCGAAAGCAGTTGCTCCCATGATGAGTCGAATGCGTGCCGATCAGCATAGAACGCGGCAATTGGCTGTCCGATTATTTGGTCACCGCGCACGCTCAGCAACTGCAAAGTCGATGGATTCGCGTCCAGGCAGATTCCGTGATTATCAAGGATAAGGATGGCGTCCAGCGCATTCTCAAAAACAGACTGGAATTCACGTTCTTTTGCCTGAAGGCTGTCGGTCGTCAGCCGGTATTGTTTCCGGGCTAGATAAAGAAATCGTGCGTGCACAGCCACAACAAGGCAGAACACAGCGATAGAGAACGCCAACAGCGCTTGGCCAAGTTCTACACGGTGAATCGAGAACGTGCCTATCGCCAAGATGATGGCTACGACGCCCACGGAAATGGAACTGATCTGCCATGCACCATCTGGCGCCGAGGTACCGCGGCGAGCTTGAATGCTGAATTGCATTGTCTGAGCTTCGGCCTCCGTTCGCGTGTTAGACCAATGTGTAACTATTCACGGAAGATTGCGGCGCTTGCATTGCGCTGTTAATAGGCCCCGACCGGATGCTACTTCCGATCTTCATTGCCTGTGGAGGCGCCTGGCCAAGCCTCCATCCAGTGTTGCCAAATGTAGTCCTTCGCCATTGGCGAGTTCGAGGTACGTTGCATCGCAGACGGAGAGATCATGTTCACAACCGAGCAATCGACGACGACGACCATCAAACACGCTCTTCTTCAGTCAGATCACGAATCGTTAGAGGATATGATGGGCGATCGCGCCCCAAACACCGTGATGACCTGTTCTCATTCCTCGCGTGATCCTGCGAGCAACCCAGAGACAGGGTCACACCCGTGCGTAGCGATTGTAATGCGCGCCAGTGCCACACGCACTCCAGCAACCCTGATTTGAATCATGAATTTCTTCTTGAGGGCAATCGGACAAGAACCTTGCGTTTTCGAGTAACGATTAGTTTGGCGGGTTTGCGTGTTGAGCGCCGTTTTAGTCCGCCGCTCTCCACGAATGCGTCATTTTCGCTATAGTCCACAAGAGATTGTTGGGAAACACCGAGAGCGTCGGCAAGCAGCGCGAAACTGAGTTCACCAGTCCAACTCTTTCCGCGTTCGATATTGCTAATTTGTCCTTCCGAAAGGCCACTCAGTTCCGCGAGCTCGAACTGGCTCAAGCCCCTATCAAGCCGAAGCTGTCTGATCCGGATTCCGAAACTGGGCTGTACGCGCTCCACACCGAAAAAGTGTGAACGGCATCACTTTCTCGTAGAACCGAATTAGATTACGGATTAGGATGTGTGTACCCTAGGCGTTTAGTGTGCCTTGGGCGCACGCTCAGGCGTGAAATCAAAGAAATCTCGGACAGGAATCCCAAGGGTAATCGAGAACGCCTCGATCGATTCAAAGGAGGGAGCATTCAAGCCGCGTTCTATCAGACTCAAGAAATCCACTGAAATGTCTAGGAACTCCGCAAACTGCTCTTGAGTCATGTGACGGCTTTTGCGGATTGAGCGTAACTTTTTCCCAAATTGTTTCCGCAAAGTCGCCACACCCAGAAGTGTGTCCTTACGGTTTGCCGATAAACACCGAGCAATACTACGGATTTGGCAAGATATAGAACATTTTGGGCGGGTCGAACATAGAGGATAATCTTGAGCCGTAGCAGATGCTTATTCTTCGGATGGTTGAGACTCTCCCATTCCATGAGATTGTGGGTCGACGCAGCGTGAACTCAACCTATCTTCCACGCGTAGTGGCTGGCACTTCAGGAACCCTCGGAGAAGCGCGCGACAGATCTGATCAGTCTGCGCAAATGCCTAAAGGGATCGATGCCGAAACTGGCTTGTCTGATTGGTCAGGAGCAGGCGCTGGACAACCCGAGGCTTCAGACGAAACCCTGTTCGATCAGCTCAGGGGAGGCGATAGAGAAGCCCTGGCGATCCTCTTTCGACGGTACGCGCGCCTGGTCAGAGGAATCGCCCACCGCATCCTGCGCAGTGCGGCTGAAGCAGACGACCTGGTGCAGGAGGTCTTCCTATTTCTTTTTCGGAAAGGGACGCTATTCGATCCTGCTCTTGGGTCGGCCCGCTCCTGGATTGTTCAGGTTACGTATGATCGAGCCATAGATCGCCGCCGTTACCTGGCATCCCGTCATTTTTACAATAGTGTCGAACTGGATGAGGGAATAATAGGCGCCAACAACCTTCGCCTGGAGATCGCGTTCTACGAACAGTCAATTGAAGGCATCCTTGGAAGGGAAATCCTGAAGAGGATCGAGGACGCTCTCTCAGAGGACCAGCGACGAACCATAAATCTTCATTTCTTTGAGGGTTATACGCTGGACGAGATTGCTGGGCTTATAGGGCAAACCATCGGGAATGTCAGAAATCACTACTACCGCGGACTGGAAAAGATGCGTCGGCAAATATTCCAGGCAAAATTGCGGGTAAAGTGAGCGATATGGTAGAAAATGGCTCCAGCGGAGGAGCCGGGCCATTGGAGCCAAGCGAATCCCATAACGAGTTTCTGGAACTCTGCGCCATTGCGACTTCGGGATCATTGAGCGCCGCCGAACGCAGCCGCCTGGCAAAGCACTTGTCCGAGTGCGCGGATTGCCGGGCAGTCATGGCACAGTATGAGGTTTTGGTCGGTAGAATAATTCCGGCCATGGACTCAGAGACATCTTCTGCAGATGCCCATGGACCCTCCGATTGGTCTCTGGAACAGGCCGAAGCCACTTTGTTTGCAAGATTGGACTCAGATCGAGAGCGGCGGAAAGACCGCCCTTCCGGGGAGTCCGAAACGTCTCGGCCGACCGCTACCATTCCAAGCGGGCCGGCCGGCGACCTTCTGTGGCAGCATGTATGGTGGCAATTCGCGGCGGGGATAGTATTGCTTGCCGCTCTTGGCTTTTCCCTTTACCGGGTTGGCAGACAGCATGGCGTCGAATCCGCGCGTCCAGCGTCAGCGATTCTTTCGCCGGCTCCATCTGCTGTCCAGTCAGTCCGCAGCGAGGCGGAGATCAACGTTCCGCCGAGAGAAGTAGAGGATGGTCAAAAGGATACGCAGGTTGCCGCGCTTCGGTCCCAGCTTGCTCTCAAATCTGAGTTGATCGCTCGCCTGACAGCGCAGCAGGCGGAGCTGGAAAAAGATCTCACGGACAAGGATTCAGAACAGACTCGCCTCGCCCAGGAAAAGACGAACCTGGCGCAGCAGTTGGAGCTTGCGCAGACAAATCTGCAGACCATTCAGCAGAAGCTGGATGCGGATACGGCTCAGGGCGCCGCCAATGCCGCACAAGTGGCGGCGCTCCGCGAGAAAGTCAACGAGCTTACGAATTCCATGCATGAGCGGGATCAAGAACTTGCCCAGGAGCAGCAACTGTTAGACCACGATCGCGATATCCGCGAACTTATGGGATCGAGGGATCTCTACATTGCTGAGGTCTACGATGTAGCGAAAACCGGTGACACCCAGAAACCGTTTGGGCGGGTTTTCTACACTAAGGGTAAATCGCTCGTCTTCTATGCCTACGATCTGGACCAGCAACCAGGCCTGAGGAACGCCAGTACCTTTCAGGCCTGGGGTCGACGTGGACCAGACCCCGATCACGCGGTGAACCTGGGCATCTTCTATCAGGACAACGCCAACAAGAAACGATGGGTTCTGAAGTCGACAGATCCTAAGACGCTGGCCCAAATCGATGCTGTCTTCGTTACCGTCGAGCCCCATGGAGGCAGCTCCCACCCGAGCGGCAATCCTCTTCTTTTCGCCTATCTTCGTATCGAGCCAAACCATCCCTAGCCGGGCATCGCGTGTGATCTCGCAGCTGATTCTCCTCGGGTGAGAATTTGCGAGAATTCTTGATAAGAATTCGAAGGGTCTTCCGTAGACCGGATGAAGCGAAATCATCCCGGCTGTTCAAGGAGCCTTCTTGTGAGCCCGACAACCGTCTTACGGCTGCTGCTGGTTATATTCTTCGCGGCGGCATTCGCGGCGGCACAATCCACCAACGCCACCATGAGCGGGATTGTGCTCGATCCCTCCGGCAAAGCCATCCCCGGGGCTGATATCGAAATCGTCAATGACGCTACGGACGTGCATTTTCCCGGAGCCACCAACAGCGAAGGCATCTATGTCGTTCCAAATCTGCCGCCCGGCTCCTACCGTATTCAGGTCTCCAAGGTGGGATTCAAGACGCTGATCAAGCCTGACATCGTTCTGCACACGCAAACCGCACTGGCCCTCAACTTTACGCTGCCAGTCGGGGCGACGTCGGAGACCCTGACAGTGCAGGGCGGAGCGTCTCTTCTTCAGTCGGAGTCTGCGTCGGTCAGCACGGTAATCGACCGACAATTCGTGGAAAACCTGCCACTCAATGGCAGAAGTTTCAACACCCTGCTGCAGCTAATCCCCGGGGTGGTCATTGCTCAGCAGCCGGCGGGCGGCGCTTCAGGCACCGCGCCGGGACAATTCAGCATCGCCGGGCAGCGAACCGATGCCAACAACTTCACGGTGGACGGAGTTTCGGCAAATTTCGGCGTGAGCAACAATGGACTCTATTCGGGTGAATCGGGAACGGGATCGGCGCAGGCATTCAGCGCTCTAGGCGGCACCAGCAGCCTGGTTTCTGTCGAGGCGCTCCAGGAGTTCCGGGTGGAAACCTCGTCGTTTGCGCCGGAATTCGGCAAGGCCCCGGGTGGGCAGGTGATTCTGACGACGCGTTCCGGCACCAACGATTTTCACGGAGGACTTTACGAATATTTTCGCAACGATGTCATGGACGCCAACGACTGGTTTGCCAACCATGCCGGGCTTCCGCGGGCCGAGGAGCGGCACAACGACTTCGGCGGCATTTTAGGCGGGCCAATCTTACGAGACAAGACGTTTTTCTTCTTTTCTTACGAGGGCGCGAGGTTGCGGCTTCCCCAGACGGGCTCCACTGTCGTTCCTTCCAGCGATGCCCGTGCTCAGGCTCCGCCCTCGATTGCTCCCTACCTTACTGCTTTTCCCGTTCCGAATGGCCCGCCCTCTGCCGACGACTTCACCGCCCAGTTCACCGGGTCCTATTCCAATCAAGCCACCCTGAATGCAACCAGCCTCAGGATCGATGACGTCATCAGTGACCGGTTCTCGGTATTTGCGCGCTACAACTATGCGCCCTCTGAAACGGTATCCCGAACTCCCACACTGGCTCTGAATATGCTGGAGAGCGGTCCGGTCAACACGCAGACGCTTACGGGAGGCGTCAACATGGTATTCGGCAGCACAAAAGCGAATACACTCCGCGCAAACTACTCCAAACAGGCATCGGACTCGATTGAATCCTTGGACTCTTTTGGGGGAGCCACCCCCCTGAATCCGAACCTGATTCTAGGTCCCCTTTCGCCCTCTGCAAGCAACGCTGCCTTCGAGACACTCGACACCGGGTTTTATTCGACAGGTCCGGTCGCCAAGAACCAGGCGAAACAATTGGATTTTGCCGATGACTTCAATCTGGGAACAGGTGCGCACCAGCTTAAGATGGGGGGCGACTACCGGACGATATTCCTTGACAAAGAGCCCTATACCAGCGGGATTTTATTGATAGCCGACTCGGTTCAAGATCTCCTCTCCACAGGCAGCGTGCTGTTGTACGCATCGACGCGGCTGCCCACGCACCTATCCGCCACATCACTGTCTCTCTATGCCCAGGACACCTGGAAGGCAGGTCCAAGGCTCACCGTCACCTATGGCTTACGGTGGGAGTTGGTTCCTGCTCCGTCGGCCAGAAACGGAACGCTGCTGGCATCCTGGGAGAATGTCGATAACCCATCAGAGCTGGCTCTTGCCCCATTTGGCACGCCTCTCTGGAAGACAACCTACGGCAACCTGGCTCCGCGCGTTGGCCTGGCGTACAGCCTGAACGGGGATACCGTTATTCGCGCCGGCTGGGGGATGTTCTACGACCTCGGCGTGGGCCGAGTTGCCGACGTGGCCTCGTTTTTTCCCGGCCAGGCAAGCTTGGAGACGTCCGGCGTGCCTTTGCCGGTGAGCGACGTACCGTCTTACCTTCCAACCATCTCGACGCAGCCGCCATACCCATTAGTGGAGGCGTTCTCACCCGACTTGGAGCTGCCTCGCTCGTTTCAATGGAACGTCGCCCTGGAGAGGTCGTTTGTCAACCAGCAAGCGGTTAGCGCCACCTATGTAGCCCAGTTGGGCCGGAAGCTGTTGCGAGAAGAGGCGATGTATCAGCCCAATGCCAACTTCCAGACCGACTTCTTGCTGACTGCGAACGACGCCCGGTCCAACTACAATGCTCTGCAACTCCAATATCGGCGGCCTCTATCTCATGGGCTGCAGGCTCTCCTGAGCTACACCTGGTCGCACTCGCTGGACAACTCGTCGGACGACGTAGTGGCCGGGTTGGGAAACACGGTGATTTCAGCAGCCGGAGATTATGCTTCGTCCAGCTTCGATGTCCGCAATAGTTTTTCTGGGGCACTGGTCTACGAGCCTCCTCCACCGATCAAGCAAGGTGTCCTGAAGGCGATCGCCCAGGGGTGGTCGTTGTCGACGGTGGCGGTTGTCCGCACGGGATTCCCCTTCAACGGCCAGGTCTTATTCGAATCCCCGGATCCAGGCGGGGTGGCGCTCTCTCGCCCCGACCTGGTGGTGGGGAAGGCTCTCTGGATTCCGAATCCGGCCGCGGGCGGCGGCAAAAGCCTCAACCCCTCGGCGTTCGTGGTGCCTTCCACTCCACGCCAAGGCACAGAAGGGCGCAACGACATTCCCGGCTTCGATCTCGCGCAGATTGATCTGTCAGCCGGACGCGTTTTCAACATCGCCGACCTGCTGAAACTGCAGTTCCGCGTGGATGCGTTTAATGTCTTGAATCACCCCAACTTTACCAACCCGGTCGGCTATGTGGAGTTCGGCCCGACTTATCTGGCTTCCCAGGAGATGCTGAATTCCGGGTTGGGCGGACTGAATCCGCTTTTTCAGGAAGGCGGCCCCCGATCGCTGCAACTGTCCCTCAAATTGAATTTCTAATCCTCCGAATCCGATTCCAAGAAGGAAGGCGCTTATGCGGCTCAAATTGCGACCGTCCCGATTGACATGTCTCTGCGTGATCGCCGGACTGTCATCGATATCCGGATGCTTTACCCTCGATTCTCTTGCCTGGTGCGGTGATCGGCCGGTAACCGTTGCCGATGCGATTGAGATGACCCATCTCGGTGTATCCGGCACCGTAAATGAAGGAACCCCGCCCGATCAAGTGGCGCAATTCTCACCCGACAGAAAACGATTTGTCGTCGTCCTGCAAAAGGGGAATCTACGCCGTAACACGAATGACTATTCACTTCTCCTGTGGAATGTGGCGCAGGTATTTTCGTCGCGGCAGCCCGAGCATCTTCTGACCATGTCGTCTTCTTCGAACCGGGAAGCCATCAAAGGGCTGAAATGGCTAAATAATCGCGCGCTTGTCTTTATCGGAGAAGCATCGCCCGGACTTCCCCAGGTCTATACCCTGGATGTCGTCACCCATCGTCTCCGGGCATTAACTCACCATGCGACTGCGGTGATTGCCTATGACGTCAGCCGCGACGGCCGCATACTAATCTACACGGCAGAGGCGCCGTGGCGAGATACGGTCGACACGGAGGAGACCCGGCGCAACGGGCTGGTGATCACGTCTCAGCGGATAGACCGCATCGCATTTGCCGGCAATTGCCAGCATCCCTATCAAGGCAGCATCGAACGCCTCGAGCTCTTCCTCAAGGTCGGCGGCGGCGAGGCAGTCAGAGTTCCCCTGGCGGACACCATAACCTCTGATCTAGCGGTGTCGCTTTCACCCGATGGCCGCTATGGGCTGGTGGAAGTATTTGCGCGCCACGTGCCTGACCTGTGGTCGGGCTATCAGGACAGGCTCTTGCATGAATTTGTGACGACGAAGCCTGCAGGCGACAATCCGTCTTCTGTGGAAAGGTTTCTTCTCCTCGATACTGCTACCAGAACCTTGAGCCCGCTGCTCAACGCGCCGAAGACATGGCCGCATGATAATTTTGCCTGGATCTCGAATGGACAAGCCATCGTATTGGGAAGTGCCTACTTGCCCCTGGATGTAGCGGATTCAACGGAAAGGGCGAAACGCGAGAGGGATACCTTCGTCGCTGAAATCACTTTGCCGGACAGGAAGATCGTCAAAATCGAAGATCAGCCCTTCGACGTCGTGAAATGGGATGATCGGACGCAGGCGCTTCTGCTTGCCAATGAGAACTCCAGTAACTCGACACCCGCGAAGGCATTTCGGAAAACTAGTGGGGGATGGCAGGAAGTTGCGGTAAGTGAAACGGATTCGCAGGCGCGCGACTCGATTCTCGTCACCTGTGAGCAGAGCATGAATCAGCCTCCCCGTTTATTCGTATCCGAAGCCAGGAGCGGAAGGAAAAACCTGCTCTTCGATCTGAATCCTCAATTCAAAGGGTTGCGATTTGGACGGGAAGAGATGATCACATGGGAGGCTACGGATGGACACCTGGTTCACGGAGGGCTCTATCTGCCGCCGGATTATCAGGTCGGCTCGAGATATCCGCTCGTGATTCAGACTCACGCTTTCGATCCGGGCAAATTCTGGATCGATGGACCCTGGAGCAGCGCCTTCGCGGCACAACCGCTCGCATCGAGAGGAATCATCGTACTCCAGATCGGGAAAGAGAAGGATGACTGGACCTACCGGAGCACGCCCAAGGAAGCGCCACGGCAGATGGCAGCCTATGAAGGGGCGATCGATTACCTGGACAGCAAAGGCTTCATCGATCGGAATCGGGTTGGCATCATCGGATTCAGCCGCACAGCCTATCACGTCGCCTACGCGCTGACGCATTCGAAATATCATTTCGCTGCGGCGACTTTGGCGGACGGCTTCAACGGAGGATACCTCGAGATTATCGACTTTCCCGGTTTTGCCGCGGAGCCCTACGCTGTCAATGGCGGTCCTCCCTACGGAGACACCCTATCGTTGTGGCTAAAGAATTCGCCGGGCTTCAATGTCGACAAGGTCCGGTCTCCAGTTCGCCTCGAAGCTTACGGGTTAATCTCCATATTCGAGGATTGGGAATGGTATTCCTTGATGTCTCAGATGAGAAAGCCGGTCGACTTTATCCTTCTGCCTCGAGGAACTCACGTGCTGGTGAAACCGTGGGAAAGGCTGGTCTCCCAGCAGGGTAACGTCGACTGGTTTACCTTTTGGCTGAAAGGAGAGGAAGATCTTTCTCCCGGCAACGATGCTGAATTGGAGCGATGGCGCAATTTAAGAAAGCTGGAACGCCAACAAAACGCCTCAGTCGCCACTGCACCTCAACCCTAAACGTCTTGGGTACAAGCAATCTTAGCCGCAATGCGAGGTCTTAGGGCCGCGCAGCAGGAACGCCAAGGTGCATGGCGCCGAAAGCACCTTGGCTGCCTGTTACTCGTCAGCTTCATATGCCGGTGGGTTGGTCATCGGGCCGGCGATGTGGTCGCCCTCAACGGGACCCTTGGTGAGACCCGACTGGATCGCATCAGTTGCAGGGCCAACAAGTGTCAGCTGCGGCTTGCTGTATTCCATCTCCTTCACCTCCTCTCTTGGGGATTTGACTCATGATCTAAAGACGCCCTCGAGCGGCGCCCCAGAGCTTCCATGCCGCGGGAATTCATCGCTCTTGAAGTCCGTCCGCTTCCCGATTCATGCGGCGAGCGATCGAACGCAGCAACTTGGCTGTGTGTGGATGTATGGTCCGTGGGTCCCTCCGCCAATCGAGACATCCGACCGCAAAGGCCATGGCGGCGACAATGGGAGTGAAATGGAGAGCGTGCGCGAGCCGGTCTGGTGAGGCCCTCGTTTCCCAAACTTGGCTATACGCTTTGAGAACGGCAGTCGGCCAGTCCGGTTTGTCAGGCCGGAGGCGCCGTAGGAGAGCCATCAGGTATTCAATATTGACCAGAGGGAATCCGATGCCGCCTTGCACCCAATCCAGGAAGACGACCCGGCGAGGGGAACAGAGAATATTGCCAGCACTCAGATCGAGATGCACCAGCGCATCCGGCAAACCGATGTCCTCCAGCGACTGAAGACTGTGTTTCACCTGCATTTTCGTAATCTCGAGTTCCAGATCCGTCAGTGGCTTAGGAAGGCTGACGGTTTGCAATGTCATCAGTTCTGCGATGACGGCGAATAAATCATCCTGCAAAGCATGCAGGCGACCGAGTCGCAAATCCGGGCAGGCTGAGTCGAGCAGTGTCTCGCAATTTCCTGTCGATTCCAGTTGAAGTGCGGCCAGGGAACCCGCGACCACTTCCCACGATCTGAGGTCCCATGCGGTGCTCGGATGCTCACCACCTCCATCGCACATCAGCCAGCCATGCCATTCAGGATGGCTGCCAAGGATCCTGGGCACATATCCCGGATAAAGCTCGGAAAGCCTTAGGGTAATCGCGTATTCTCTGAGGTTCGGCTCACCGACTGCCTTGAACCAAACCTCTGGTCCGCTCGTTTTGAAACGGATCAGGCAAAAGAACGGTCCCATGTTGCACTGGCACCATTCACGCTCCAGCGACCATCCATGTTCCTTCAAGATTGACGCCGCCCAGGTGCGCAGCTGTTCGAGAAAACCTGAGTTGGCGAAGGATCCTGATCCAGCCGTGTCATGAGCAAGCGCCTGAGACAGTGCCGACTTCAAGAGCGGCGGATCCTCAGGCCCGATCTCCGCCCGCGGATACCAACGCATTCCTGCCCGTGGCATCCAATCAGTGTCCAGTACTTCGAGCACGTAACAGCGTGTTTCGAAGGAACCGTGAACGCTGTGTTCGCTGGAGACCTGAAAGAGACAGACCGTCTGTGCGCCCCAGTTTTGCTTTATCCACCGCGTAAGATGCGGCGCCGGCCTCTCCCACTCCGGGATCTCGACCGTGGGCAAACGGCGCGAAACTCCGTAGTCCAAGAGAAGAACCTCGGTGTTCCCGGCACGTGTCACAACCAGATGGCAAGTGGCAGTGGGTGCTTCCCAGGTCGGAGGACAAGTGGCTAAGGTCGTGACCCCACCCATGATCAACGGCTCCCCAGGCTTGCAGAGACTTGGCTGATGACTGGGAGGTCGTATTTTCCGATGAACGAGCATCGGAATTCTTCACCGGAGGGCACGAAGATACCTTGAGTTTGCAATCTTCTCAGCCATAGCTCGATCCCGAGGGTGCGCAACAACTGGAGAACAAGAACGGCTTGCCCTCTCTGCGCCTTCTCAACTGCTCCGGCAACCAATTCCGGGATAACGAAGGCCAGAGAACTGCTCACCCAGGGCTGGTTTGTGCTGCCAAGGCGCCGGTGCTCCCTTGCAACCGCAAGAATCGGATATCTGGTGACGTAGGCTTTTCTCTTCCTGTTGAGAATCTCAGGAGGCACAATTCCGACCAGCGCCCGCCGCATCAAAGAACGGCGCTCCCCCGGCCGCAGGAGTTGTTCGCGCGGAATAGCAAAGATGAACTGTAATAGATCGGCATCCAAAAACGGATAACGTTTTTCGTAACGAACTTTGCCCGGAAGTTCGCATGCGAGCTGCCGTCGCAGTGATTCCAACGCCCATGTGTTTTCCTGAAAACTTGGAAGCGCGCCAAAAAACGTCAACCTGCCCTCACAGCTCGAAAACGCTTGTCGATGACGGCTGACAAATGCGGGATGCACCCATTCCGCAGGCCGTCGACATGCCGGCAGCCAGTGAGGGCTCGTCGGCAGAAAGCCATGGATGACGTCGTGCAGTAAATGGAACCATGGTCTTCGTTGCTGCAGCGCCCAGGTCCTCAGTTGGCGCGCAAGCGCACTGAACTCGCCCGTCACGAAGAGATCCTGCAGTTCGGGAATTGGATTTGGAATGCCGCCCATCGTCTCGTCCCCTCCTAGACCGGAGAGGACCACTCGGTAACCATGAGAGCTCATCCAGACTAACTTCTCCGCAATGCTGGGAGCGGGACGAAAGGCGGAATGTGGCCAGATCGGAGGTTCGTTCGTATCAATTTCAAAACTCGAGGACTGCTGTAGCCCGGCATTGATGTGGAGACCCTTCCGGCCGCGCCACTTCTCCACCGCACCGAAAAAGGGGCGCTCGTCCCAATGCGGCTCCTCATCGCTGAAATGGGATACCGTATCGATTCGAGGAGCCGGCGTGCTTGCCTCTGACGCGACTCTATCTGCCATGCAAACGATGGAAGAGGAGTCCATTCCACCGCTCAACTCCGCGAGGATCGGAGAAGAGGAGCGCAATCTGCGCCTAATGGACTGGGCAAACAATGATCGGAAGTGCTCTTCATATTCGGCATCCGTTCGATAACGAATGGTTTTTCCACCGTCGAAGCTCCAGTATCTCGATATCTTGTAACTTCCGGGGACCACGGAAACAAAACACCCGGCTGGCACAGCGGAAATTCCAACGTACGGAGTGAGGTGCGCGGCCGGAAAGGATGCCAGCCATCCGGCAACGTATTCCTCTTCAAGGGCGAACTCCTTTCCGGCGAACAACACCAGCGGGTCGAGGAGCGTGCTCCAGGACACCTCGTTCGCATCGAGTTGAAAGAAGAGGTGTCGAGTGCCAAGGAAGTCTCTTGCCAGGACGAGCGTTTGCGACCGGGGATTCCAGATGCAAAGTGCCCAATCGCCGGTTAATTTACGAAAACAGCCCGTTTCCCACTTGTCGTAGGCGGCAGCGACGATCGAGACATCGGGCTCTAGGGTGGATAGGCCATTCGATATTTCCCGAAGGAGATCCTCACGATTGTCGAGCCGGCCGTCCCAGGTGATCGCCACTCCTGACTGCAATACATGCGGCTGAACTTCGTTTATGGACTCCTCAGTGGTATGGAAGGCGCTGTATAGCAGGTCGACTCCTGCATCGCGATAGCTGCCTTCGCTGTCGGTCGCGTGTTGAGCCAGAAGTGACTGGACTCTCTCTATAAAGCCTGGAGCTGGACGTATGCCACGGAAATTCCACCGGCCAAACTGCACGCTCATCGACTCCTCCGGCTCTAAGAATGCTCAACACCGGTCAAGGACCAGATAGAGTTCAGGCAAGTACGATTTATCGTTCACGACCTGTCCGTCCACCTCCACCCACGCGTGCGCTTTGAAGGGCAGGGGCTGAACACCAATCACCAGCGTGGCCGCGACGCCGTACCTTTTCAACAAACAGACCGTCGCAGCAGAACGTTGCAGGCAGAGCACCTGCTTCCAATACCAAACGCAGGCAACATCGATAGCGCGGCACACCCGCTCAACTGCATCCTGGGAGCCGGACGAAGAGGCCGGACAACAACGACGAACGGCTTCATAGACGGCGGAGATACTTCGATTTGCAATACAGAAATCGAACTCGATCAGTCTCAAGTAAGCTTGCCACTCAAGAATCGGCATCCTTCGCCCCTTCCTGCATGAGCACGACAGCTCATTTCGTGAGTTCCTCAATCAGTTTGTGCTCCATCAGCACTCGCAGGAATTCATGCACATCGGCTTCGGCGGTCTCGATCCTGATGCCGAAGTGCCCTCTGATCGTTTCCACAATCTCCGAGTCGCTTTTCCCATTCTTTAGGAGTTCGAGAATTCGTGATCCCGCGGGGTTGAGATTGAAGATCTGACCCTGCCTGATATCCAGAGCCACGCCTCCCTCTAAACTGTGTGTACTACGCACATCATGGGAAACTCGGTACATGGTTCACTCGAAATACGGCAAAGCATGGGGCGAGACAACGTACGCCACGTCCTCTTGAAACGAATCATCAAATGGCTTGACTCGAAATCGGGAAAAAATCTGCAAACCGGTTTGGTTCGCAACCAGATTGCCCAGACGTATAACGAATTTCAACGGAGGCATCTCTCCTCAAGATTGGCGCCGGTCGGAATATCGACCGCAACGGAAAACTCCCTTCCCGGGGCGGTAAAAGACGCTCATCTTTAGTCAGGCAATATTTCAGATGTTCCATCAGATTGCGATGCAGTAGATCTCACCCCCGAGGGAGCTGCACTTATGCCCGCTTCTAGACCGAGCGCGGAAGCCGGAAGGCGACTCAAAGCGGAACGTATGCGCCTCCGCCTGTCGACGCGCGACGTGGAACGCCTCAGTCGAAAACTTGCTCAAGAGAAAAAAAATCAGGATTTTTACCTGTCCCATGCCTGGCTCACCGAGATTGAGAACGGAGAGTTCACCCCTGGCATCTACAAGCTCTACAGCTTGAGCATCATTTACAAACGGGGCTTTGACGAAATATTGGCTTTGTTCGACATCCACCTGGGTGATATCAGACGCGAGCAGATGTGGCTGGCTCTACCGCGTACTCACCTCATTAGGGAGGAACAAGGAACTCCGCCGCGGACGATCGAAATCCCACCTGAGTTGAGAGCAACAGTTCAATGCGAAAAGACCAGTCTAGTCACCCAGATGTTCAGCCAGTACGGCGGCCCGCCTGTCTCCGTGCTCCCCCCGTTGGATACGTCGCAGTCGCTCCATGGATACATTGGGACAAAAGATTTTACTCTGTTTCCTTTGATCCGACCGGGATCCTTTGTTCAGATTGATACAACCCAGAAGAAAATCATGCACGCAGGCTGGTCAAATGAATTTGATCGTCCTATTTATTTCGTCGAGCTCCGCAATGGATATGCATGCGCGTGGTGCGAACTTGAAGACAGGAAGCTCCTCCTCGTCCCGTGTCCACAGGCTAGAATCCCAGTACGACAGTTTCGCTTCCCGGACGATGCTGGTATCCTTGGCCGCGTTACTGCTGTGTCTATGCGCATTGCTGATACAAGGAACGACGATTAAGTGCCAGTTACCCGTCACGTCCATTGGTGTCTATTAAGCTTGCTTTTTGACTTTCGCTCGTCGTGCCTTCTGCGCAGTGCCAGTCCTAGCCTGAGGTTATCGGAGAACACAACGACATCGAGAGGGGACAGGAAGAACGCGGGCGTAGGAGACCGAGTGCCTGCACGCAAAAGCGGCTGCTGATCGTGACCTGACCCCATTCTTGGTCCATTTTTGGTGTATGAAATCATAGCCTGATTTCTTTCTTTGTTTCGCCTTCCTGGTTAGGAATTTCCGGGCAGGCGGACAGCCGGGTCAAGGCCGCAGTGCAGCGGAGCCCGTCAGGGTCGCCTTGAGGCGGCTGTCCGGCTGTCCTACAAGTAAGGTAGGAAGGCGAAACAAAGCGCCACTGCCGCGCGAACTCGTCCGGATTCAAGTAGCCGAGCGAGCTATGTGGACGGCGCGAGTTATATTCTGTCCTCCAATCGGAGATCTTTCGCCTGGCATCGAACAGGTTCCAGAACCAGTTCACGTTCAGACACTCGTCGCGCAACTTTCCGTTGAAGCTTTCCACACCAGCGTTCTGCGTCGGCTTGCCGGGCTGGATGTGGACCAGATCGATCTTCCACTTGATGGCCCAGGCCAGAAAATGCCGCGAAGTCAGCTCCGGACCGTTATCGCAGCGGATGGCCTGCGGTTTCCCGTAGGCAGCGATCGCCCGCTCCAACTCGCGCGTGACGCGACGGCTGGGGAAGCTGCTGGAGGTTTCCAGCACCGGGCATTGTTTCGTGAAGCTGTCGATCACGCTCAAGACCCGAAACCGCTGGCCGCCACCGGTTACATCGCTGGCGAAGTCGATTCCCCACTCCTGATTGGGTGCACTCAGCGAGGGCTGCGGCCGCAAGATGCGGCTGAGACGCTTGCGCCTGGTGCGCTTCACCGTCAGACCGAGTTCGCGATACACGCGCTGCACCTTCTTGTGGTTCACCACCATCTCCTCGCGCAGATACAAATGCAGCCGCCGATAACCAAAACGCGGATGCTCTCGCGCCAGCTCCCGCAGACGTTGCTCAAGCTGGCTGTCGTCTCTCCGGCTGCGATACCGGCAACTCGACCGGGGCACCGCCATCAGCTCGCAGACGTGGCGCTCACTGGCCTTAAACTCATCCAGCAAGCGCCGCACTTCCATCCTCCGCTCTACGAGCCCAGAGAGTTTTTTCGGATCACCGACTGCAGCATGTCTTTATCCAGACTCAGCTCAGCGACCAGCTTCTTCAGCCGAGCGTTCTCATCGCGCAAGTGCTTGACCTCTTCGGCCTCGCTCACCTCCATACCCCCATACTTCGCCTTCCAGGCATAGATGGTGTGCTTGCTCACGCCCTGCTCCCGCGCCAGATCGTCCACCGTGCGGCCCGCTTCGACCTGCTTCAGCGCAGCAATGATCTGCGCCTCCGTGTGCCGGCTCCTGCTCATTGCTTCCCCCTCCCTTCGTCCAAATCGTATTCGGAAATGGACGGATTCTGGGGGTCAGGTCAGTGACAAAGACCGGGGGAGTGTTTCAAAAGGTGTGGGTTAAGAAACAAAGGAAAACATGAGAAGAGGCGAAGAGACTGCTCCGGCGTCGTATTCAGAGCCAACTGCTTAGTGTTGAAGCCTCAAATCATTGGGTAATTGTGACAGCGAGATTTAGTGTCTGCTGGAGTCCGCCGGCGCCTGAGGAAGCAGTTACAACTACTGTCGAAGTACCTGCCGGAGTTACCAGAGTGGTTGGGTTTGAGGTTGAGGAAGAGGAAGCGCTGCCTCCTCCGCAGCCGGACATCAGAAACCAGAACCCAGTACTTACTAGCGAAACCAGAAGCACACAACCACACAGATGACGCATCACGACGATTCGTTTGCGGAACCCGAACAGAAAGATGAGGCTTGCGAGTGAGCCTGCGGCATACAGCGGAGGCCTATCGCCTGATGGACACTTTCGTCGCACGTTCCTCAGCGACGCCGTAGTGTTCACATCCGTGTTGATGGTGAGTGTTGTCGAAACTGCATTATTTGATCCGTTTGCCGAGAGCGACCCTGGGTTGAATGAGCAGGATGAATACTGTGGAAGGCCAGAGCAGCTCAGGCTCACCGTTCCGTTGAAGCCGCCAACCGGCGTGAGCGTGATTGTTGTCGTTCCTGACTGACCTGCAGCGATGCTTAAGGACGATGAACTGGCTTCGAGAGAAAAGCCGGGAGCGACGGGAGCAGCATTGATCAAAATGCTGAAGCTCGCCGTTACAGTCAAAGGTGTACTTTCGGAGTCCGCGACCTGAATGGTGAAGCTGGAGGTTGCGGCGGTATTTGGATTTCCGGAGATTACGCCGGTAGAGGCGCCAAGATTGAGACCCGCAGGCAGGCTTCCCGAGCTGATACTCCATGTATATGGTGCAACCCCGCCAGAGGCTTGTAAGCCCTGCGAATATGCTTTGCCCACAGTGCCGCTGGGCAAGCTGAGAGTAGTAATCGCCAACGGCACTGGGTTAACCGTAATGCTGAGGCCGGCGGTCGCGGTTAAGGGTGTGCTCTCCGAATCCATCA
>Ga0335074_10001475_pt1 | contig 31906 bp, 21 predicted proteins | sample Lox_Sample_23_FD_206715 | JGI IMG/M metagenome (GOLD analysis project Ga0335074, IMG submission 206715) | Soil microbial communities from Loxahatchee National Wildlife Refuge, Florida, United States - Lox_Sample_2.3 | ecosystem: Environmental > Terrestrial > Soil > Wetlands | place: USA... | reverse complement strand
GCGGATCCATCCCTGCTGCTCCAGCCGGTGCAGCGCCGGGTACAGCGAGCCCTGCTGCACCTGCAGCACTTCCCGCGATATCTGTTGAATGCGCTTCGCAATCGCCCACCCATGCATCGGCTCGGGAGCGATCGTCCGCAGGATCAGAAGATCCAGCGTCCCCTGTACGAGATCGTTTGGCTTCCCCATACCATGACTATCTACACCTGAGTGTTGTAGATCGTCAAGGTATCGAGCCTGCGCGTGAACAATCCAGCTTGAGGTTGTCTTGAAAGGCGACGGCTTCACAGCGTGTGGGAAAACCCGACTCTTTGAAGGGGCCCAGCTTCAGCTGGGCCGTAATCGACCCGAAATCACTGCGGCTTTAGCCGCTGAGGGATGGTCATTCCGTGCAGAAGCGACGGCTTCACAGCGTGCGGGGGAACCCGATTCTTTGAAGGGGCCCAGCTTCAGCTGGGCCGTAATCGACCCGAAATCACTGCGGCTTTAGCCGCTGAGGGATGGTCTTTCCGTACAGAGGCGATGCCTGGAGAATGCTCCGCAGGTCGTTCAGCCGTGCCGCACCGGCGTACCAGAGGCTGCGGGTTCAGTTCCTGCAGGATGGTCTCCCCCACGACCTGTCGGGCGATCAGGATTCAGCCTGCAGATGCCGCAGAAACTCCCCCAGCTCTTCCGGCAGCGCTGCCTCCAACCGCATCGGCTTGCCCGTTCGCGGATGCGCGAACTCCAGCGCCGCCGCATGCAGAAAATTTCGGTCGAGCGCCAGCGTCTCCGGCTCAGGATCGTTCTTTTTTCGCGGCGATGCATCCGGAATGCGCGCCGGCGCCCCGTACAGCGTGTCGCCCACCACCGGGTGCCCGATCGACGAAAGATGCACCCGAATCTGATGCGTCCGCCCCGTCTCGATACGCACTGAAACCAGCGTGAACGCCCCGAACCGCGACCGGATCCGCCGCAGCACCGTGTAATGCGACACCGCGTGCCGCGCCCCGTCCTCGCGCCGCGTCGTCATCCGCGTCCGCCGCACCAGGTCCCGCGCGATGGGCGCGTCAATCGTTCCCCGCTCCTGCTTCAGCGCCCCATGCACCAGCGCAATGTAGGTTTTCTTAATCTGTCGCCGCGAGAACATCTCCGCCAGCCGCGCGTGCGCCGCGTCGTTCCGCGCCACGATGATCAGCCCGCTGGTCTGCTTGTCCAACCGGTGCACCACTCCCGGCCGCAGCTCGCCGCCCGTCGACGACAGCGTGCGATACCGGTGCAGCAGCGCATTCACCAGCGTTCCCGCCTCCGTCGCGCCTGCGCCCGCGTGCACCATCATCCCCGCCGGTTTGTCGATCACCGACAGGTCGTCGTCTTCATAAACGATCCGCAGCGGAATCTCTTCGGCGAACGCCTTCAGCGGCTTCGGCGCCGCATCGCCGAGCACCTCGATGGTTTCTCCTCCGCGCAGCCGGTGCGAGCCGCGCGGGGACTCGCCCTCCAGGCGGACTTTTTTCTGGGTCAGCAGCAGCTTCACCCGCTCCCGGCTCACACCCTCCATCTGCGCGGCCAGCCACGCGTCCAGCCGCTGCCCCGCGGCCCCTTCGGGCACGGAATATGTGCTTGTCATGGTTACGAGTTCGGTGCGGGCTCGCCCGGGCCCTTCAGCCCCGGAATCCACATGGGCAGGTTCGGCATGGGCGGCGGCGGGGCCGGCGCGTTCGCCGGAATCCATCCCCGCTGCACCAGCCAGTTGCGCAGCAGCGTCGGCCACGTCGCGAGCGGCTGGATCGATCCGCACAATCCGCAGCCGTGATTCGAGTAGTCGTAGAGGTGCAGCTCCGCCGCCACATGATGCGCAATCAGCGCCCGATAAAAATCCACGCTGTTTTCCACCGGAACCGTCGGATCGTTGCTGGTCGCAAACAGAAACGTCGCCGGTGTCTCCGCCGTCACCGCAAACTGATTCGACAAATTGTGCTCGAGCGCCGCGTCGGGATCCGGTCCCAGCAGGTTCAGCCGCGATCCCGCATGCGCCTCCGGCGGCTCCATGCTGATCACCGGATACGCCAGGATCATGAAATCCGGCTTGCAGCTTTCCGCATCCACGGCATCCCTGTTCGCCAGCGGCACCGTATCCGCGTCGCAGTGCGTGCCGATGGTCGACGCCAGATGTCCGCCCGCCGAAAATCCCCACACCCCCAGCCGGTTCGGATCGATGCCGTACTCTGTCGCATGCGCGCGGATCAGCCGCATCGCCCGCTCGCCATCCTCAATCTCGGCCGGATATTTGTACGGCGCCACACGATAATCCAGCACGAACGCCGCCACCCCCTGCGTGTTCAGCCAGCCCGCAATCTGCACGCCCTCGTGCCCGATGGCGACGTTCTGGTAGCCCCCGCCCGGAATCACCAGCACCGCGGTGCTCGTCGAGCGCGTCTTCGGCAGGAACGCATACATCCGCGGCAAATCGGTTTCGCCATGCCCCAGCGCTCCCGGCACGCCCTGCGGCCAGAGATCGATCGCAGGCGGAAATCCCGCTGGTCCCTGCGCTGAGAGTGACAGTGAAGCGCCGAGCAGCAGGAGAAGAAGAAATCGCCCTTTCATCAGATTCAGTCTACGACGTCTTGCCCGTCGTCCCCTCGCCGCTGCTCTGCTGGAAGACCCGCTGCATGACGAATTCCGGAGTCACTTCTTCGCCGGAGAGCAGCATCGCCGTCAGCTCGCCGCCCAGCACCTGCGGAGCGATGACCACATCGGGCTGGACGAGCTTCACGCGGCTCAGGTGGCGCGCGTCGTTCACCGCCGCCACCGTGCGCGCCTTGCCGCCCAGTTCGCGCACCGCCAGCACGCAGAATGCGTTCTCCGAGTCGTCGGCCATCATGGCCAGCACCGCGTCCGCTCGGTCCGCGCCGGCTTCGCGCAGCACTTCGGTCATACTGGCGTCGCCCACCACCACGTCGGTGTCCTTCACCTGCGCCTCGTCCGGCGCTTCGCGCAGTATGCGCGTTACCGGACGGCCGCGCCGCGCCAGTTCCCGCCAGGTATTCACAGCCAGCGGTGTATTGCCGATGACCACAAAGTGATTTTCGCGTTTCATGTTCCCGCCTTTGCGGTTCAGAATGCGCTGCAGGCTTTGCCCCACCAGGGGCGCGATGACCGCGGTGAGCGACGTGGCAAAAACCGCGACCCCAAGGACCACGACAGAAATGGTGAACAGCCGCGACTCCGTCGTGGCTGGAACAATGTCGCCGTAGCCCACCGTGCTCATCGTCACCATGGCGTAATAGAGCGCTGTCACCAGGTCGTGGATGGGCGGCTTGAATTCGTACCCGAGATAGTAGCTGCCGAAGGTGGCATAGAGCAGCAGCATCACCACCGAGGTGAGCGCGAAGACGGTGCTCGCCGCCAGGCTGGAGCGGTCGAAGTGCCGCCATGCCAGCAGCAGCACGATCACCACGAAGGAAAAATAGCTGAGCAGAAGATGGGCGTGCGCGTGTCCGGTGAGCGCGGTGTTGACCAGGCCCAGCGTTGCCAGCAGCACCGCCATCGTCCACGCCAGGCGCGAGCGCCACAGCAGGGCCACGCCCATGGTGAGCATCCCGGCGCCAATCAGCAGCGGCGGCAGCAGCCTGGGCCGCAGCGAAAAGTGGCCGGCGGCCAGCGCATCCAGATAGCCGCGCCAGTCCGATCCGAAGCGCGCGTGCAGTATCCACACCCCGCCCAGCGCCAGCAGCAGCGCCAGCGGCAGGTGCGGAAACCAGTATTGCCCGCGCGCCTGATGATGCAGGCGCCGCAGCCGCGTGCGCAAAGGATGCAGGAGGGGCAGGTTCATCGCAGACTAGTCTGCTGCCGGGGAAACGCGGCATCCACCGTTATGGGATGCCGACGATGCATCTTACCCGGGAACGCGCCTGCCCTGCACGCGGTTCCAGATGCTCTCGGATTCTTTGCCGCCGGTGCGCCGCTCACGAAGACGCAGCTGGCATCTCCCGCGGCGTTTCTTCCCGCGCTTCCCGCCGCAGCCACAGCGCTCCGCCCAGGATCACGCCCAGAATGCCCAGCGCCTGCGCCGGCGATAGCGCTCCGCCAAACACGCGTTCCCGCACGTCGCCGCGATAAAACTCGATAAAGAACCGGCACACGCCGTACAAAAACAGCCACGCCCCCGCCGTCTCTCCGTCGCGCCGATGCGGCAGCCAAAGCAGCAGCCCGAATATCGCCAGCGACGCCGCGGCATCGTAGAGCTGCACTGGATGCAGCGTCACCCCCAGCGGCGTGCGATACCACAGATACGCCACCACGCTGCGATAGGTCACGCTCCACGGCAGCGATGTCGGCGTGCCCCACGCAATCCCGCCGCAGAATGCGCCGATGCGATTGATGGCGAACGCCAGCGCCACGGCTGGAGCCGCCGCGTCCGCGGTGCGCAGCAAGGGCAGTCCCTCAGCCAGTGCATACAGCGCCGCCGCTGCCAGCCCGATCGCCGCGCCGCCCAGCGCGATCCACGTGCCCGAAATGTTCGCCAGCCCCAGCACCCAGAAGGGATGAGCGCGAAAGGCGCGCAGGTGCGCTGCCACCAGCAGCAGCCGCGCCCCGCACAGCGCCGCCAGAATCGCAATCAGCCCCAGGTTCCACGCCTTGTCCGCGCGCACCTCGAGACGCTTCGCCTGCCGCACCAGAATCGCCAGCCCCGCCAGCAGCGCCGCCGCTGTCAGCACGCCATAGGTCGGAACCGCGATGTGTCCGAAATGGAAAAGGAGAGGATGCACGCTTACTGGAGAGCGCCGAAGGTGCGGATACCCGGAATAGAGGATCCGACCCGCTGGGCCGTGGGACGATGCGCTGGTGAACCCGTCCTAAGACGGTGGGAACTCTCCGCGGCTCTTTAGGCATTCCGAACTGGCGGACACTGCACACCGAGCCGATTGTCGAGTCGAGCTCCCTGTTCGCATGAATGTAGGTTCATCCAGCGTTGACCGTCCTCACCTGCTTTGCAGGCCGGTCTCTGCGTTGGATGCTAATGGCAGAGTTCCCGGTTTGGCAAGCCGCCAGGGGCGATCCAAAAGTGGGATTGCGCCGAACTCCTGTGTGCTCAGGAACAAACGCACCCCAATATTTTCCAGAGTGCCGCCCAGCCGGCTGCGGCGTCCGTTCCCGATTCCCTGGGTCCCTCGTGTCGTAATCCCGTCATTGGTCGGATGCTCGATACCCCGCTAATGCACGCCCTTGCTCGGATCCCACGCGCCCTCCAGCTTGCGCACGTAGAGGATCTGCCCAATGTGATACGCGTTGTGCATCGCCACGTGCTCCACCAGCGAAGCATTCGCCGCCAGCTTCTGGTCGTCCGCATTCGCGACCGCCGCTTCCCAGTCGCTCATCACCTTGTCGAGCTTCTTCACCAGGTCGTTCCACTGGTCTTCATTGAAATTGGTGAAGGTCTCATCGTTATTGCCGTCGTAAGGACCAGGCTTCACGCCCTCAAAGCGGTCCAGCGCCCGCGAGTCCCAATACCACAGGTGATACGCCAGCTGCCCGACCGAGTGCCCGCCGTGTCCCGGAGTCCACTGCGCCTGTTCCGCCGTCAGTCCCGCCACTGCCACGTTCGCCGGCACAAACCAGTCCTCCTGGGTGTGCGTGGTGCGCAACTGTTCCAGCAGGATGCCGCGCAGGGTGGTGGGCGGTGAGTTCTTCTGCGCGCAGCAGGCCAGGGGCACGGTGAAAAGCAGGAACCAGACCACTCGTTTCATGCGGCAATCCCTCTTTCCATTGGAATCCGCAGACTGTAGCACGCTCCCCCGCCAGCAATCCAGAACCACATTCGTCCCATGGGTCCTGTCCACTGTAGCCGTTCGAGGCTTAGGTCCGTATGCCGGCCCTAACCCGCCCACGCCTCATGGACGCGCGAATCGCCCCGAATCTCCGCCATTCCGGCAAGCTGCGGCGCTGCGGCGAAGCTTCGGCCCCGACTACGCGGACGATTGCCTCCGTGTCCGGCGCTGGTGGCCTCGGACGCGCGCGGCTCACTGAAAAAAAACGGCGCGAGACAGTCGCCCCGCGCCGCTCTTCGCTCCCAAAGGAGCTAATTCACCGTTACGGTCTTCTGCGCGGTGTAGACATTGCCCTGGTTGTCCCATAGCTTGAACACCAGATCGTGACTTCCGCTGGAGAGGCTCTGGCTTGTATCGATGAAACTCGTCCCCTCGCACGAATTGCCCTCCACGTTGCACGGCTGCTCGTTCACCACCAGCGTCCCGTCGATATACAGCTGCGCCGCAGTCGGCACGTTCGGCGTCCAGCCGTTCGCCAGAATCTGCACCGGCGACCCGCTGGCCGGGTTCGACGGCAGACAGATCGCCGCCCCACCCTCGGCCACCGGACAAACCGGCCCCGGCGTTCCGTCGTACACCGTCACCGTGCGGTCCGAAACCAGGTCGCGTCCGCTCGCATCCCACGCTTTCGTCACAAACAGATGCTGGCCCTCGTTCTCCGCGAACGTCGTGTTGAAGCTGGTGCCGTCTGCGGAGTACTCCAGCTTGCCGTCCACGTACTCCTGCATCGCCGTCACCTGGGTCGTGTCGAAGCTGCTCGCCTCCACACGCACCGGGCTGTTCAGATACGTGTTGTTGACCGGCGCGCACACCGTCACCGACGGATTCACCTGGCTGGTCGCGCAGGCTGAGCGCGGCCCTGCGTTCAGATATACCTCTGTCTGTTCGTCGGCCGGCAGCACCCCCACAAAGTCCATCATCCCGTCGCGGTTGAAATCGGCAGGCGCGATCGACTGGGTTATTCCGTTCCAGCCGACAGTCTGGGTGGTCGCGTTATAGGAAATCGGCGTCTGGCTGAACGTGCCATCCGGATTCGCCAGCCACACTTCGATCCCGTTCGGCACGTCGTCCGTCAGATCTCCGGTGACGATATCGGCAAGGCCGTCGCCATTCACGTCCACTGCCCAGGGCAAGCCGGTCAGTTGTCCGTCATCGTCCTGGTCCGGAATCGTCACCACCGTCTTCGTCACCGTTTTTTCGTCGCCCTGCCCGTAGATGACGTCGATCGCGCTCACGCACGGAGGCGGCGCGTGCGTGGCCGGATAGGGGCACTGGTACGACGCGATGATGTCGTCGCGGCCATCCTGCGCCACCTGTCCGACGTTCATGAACAGTGTCGTGCCTCCGGCGTTCGTATCCACCCACTGCACGGTGAAGTTTTCATGTCCGTCGTTCCACGCGATGGCCACGCCGTTGCTTCCCGCCGCGGCTGCCAGATGTTCGATCCCGTCGCCGTCGAATTGCCCGGCGCGGACTTCCGCGGGAGTGCCCAGCGCGAAGGTGATCGTTTTCGCCAGCGTGAATGCGCCGCCGCCGCCGTTATTCCAGATCTCCGCCTGGCCGTTGTAATCCCCCACTGCGATATCCTCGAGCCCGTTGCCGCTGAAATCTCCCACCGCCACGCTGAACGGTGTATAGGTCGTCGTGTAGGTCAGCGGCGCCTGAAACGTTCCGTCCCCGTTGCCCAGGAAAACCTGGAACACTCCTGCCGCGGTGCTGCTGTTGCAGATGCAGTTGTCGCTCTCGGCATTGCTCGCCACAATCAGATCGAGCTTGCCGTCGTTGTTCACATCGGCCACCGCCATATCGACGATGTACGGGTACTCGGTCGTCCCGATCACGCTCGGCGCCTGGAACGTTCCATCGCCGTTCCCGAGGTGGAGCATCAGGTCCTGCGGCTCCGCCCCGCCCGCCACAATGTAATCGGGTTTGCCGTCGTCGTTGAAGTCGCCAGTCGCCACCTGCGTCAGCAGCGCCTGGCTGGTCTGTGCCTGGTTGGTGTCCCGGCTCAATTCAAAGCTGGGACCGGTTTGGGCCGTTCCGGCAACCGTTGCGGCTGCCAGCAAAGGAATCAGCAGGGAATAACGGGGAACCATCGTGGGGAGCGCTCCTGGTCTCCTGAGTCGCGCATGGGGTTGGCGGTTGAGGTTGTGGCCGGATCGAAAAGTGCGTTCCTCATCCCCGATCCGGCCGGATAGTGGCATCGCGGCGCAGCCTCGCGTGGCCCGCGCCGCGTCGTTCGTCAGTTCACCGTGATCGTCTTCGTGGCCGTCAGTACGCCGCCGCCCGCGCCCCACAGCTTGAAGACCAGCTGATGCGTGCCGGCCGACAGATTCTGGCTCGTCTCCACGTACGACGTGCCGCCGCTGCAATTGCCGTTGCTCTCGCAATAGCCCTCGTTGTTCACCACCAGCGTGCCGTCGATGTACAGCTGCGCCGCCGTCGGCACCCCGGTTCCGGTGTTGCCGTTGGCCAGGATCAGCACCGGCGAGCTGCTGCTCGTCCCCGAGGGCAGGCAGATGTTCGCCGAATTCGTCGCCGCCGGGCAGGTTGGTCCCGGCGTTCCGTCGAACACGTTCACCATGCGGTCCGCCACGAAAGCTCGCCCGCTCGCGTCCCACCCCTTCGTCACGAAGAAATGCGACCCCACCGGCTCGGTGAACGTTGTGTCGATGCTGCTCACCGGCTCGGAGTACTCCAGCTGGTTGTCGATGTACTCCTGCATCGCTGTTACTTTGGTTGTGTCGTACGAGTTAGCCTCTACCGTCACCGCCGTGGGCGAATACGTGTTATCCACCGGCTGGCACGCTGTTACTGACGGGCTGATCGTGTAAGTCCCGCACGCCGCCCGGCTCGTGGAGTTGATGAAGGTTTGCGATTCGTCGTCATTGCCCGAGCTCGACGCGAAGCTCATCATTCCGTTCCGCGCGAAGTCCGCCATCGTGAACTCGCCGTTTCCTCCCGTGTTGTTGATAAACGGCTGCGCCGTCTGCTGGAACGACCCGTTGGCGTTGCCCGTCCACACAAACAATCCGAACTGGCAGTAACAACTCGTGCTGCCCTCCGAAACGATGTCTCCGTAACCATCCCCGTTGATATCGACACCGAACGCCGGCCCGAAGTTATAGACGTTGGGATCGTTGATCAGCGTGCTCTTATACAGGGTGTTATCCCCCTGCCCGTAATACGCGTCAAACCCCGCGCAGGGATCGTAACTCGGACCTTTGTCCATCCCGCTCGGCGTCGTGTCGCAGGTGTAACTCACCAGAATATCCATCTGCCCGTCGCCGTTGAGGCGGCTGATGGACACATAAGGCATGTTGTAGCTGTCGCTCAGTTCGTCCTGCGTGAAGTTGCCCTTCCCGTCGTTCCAGAACGCATACACCTCGCCGTTCCCCGCGCTTCCGTACTGCACGGAAACCGCGAGATCCGAAATGCCGTTCCCGTTCAGGTCTCCGGCCGCCAGCTGCACCTGCGAGGCCGAGCCGGTCCCGAGGTTGATGGATTTATCGAAGACATACGTGCCGTTCCCTTCGTTGCGGAAAAGATCGATGTTGCCGTCGATCTCGCCCACAGCAATGTCCGGATGGCCGTCGCCGAAGAAATTCCCCACCGCCACCGAAATCGTCGAATCGGTGGTGGCATAAGTCACCGGCGCCTGGAAGGTTCCGTCGCCATTCCCCAGCCAGATCGCCAGCCCCGTGCCGTTGGGCGCTTCCGGGTAGTTGCCGTAGGCCGGGAGCCCCACGATATCCAGCTTGCCGTCGCCGTTCACATCGGCCGCCACCATCTCGGCCGCGCCTTTAGCCGCCGTGGCCGCGGACACCGGCGCCTGGAAGGAACCGTCTCCGTTGCCGGCCTCGAAAATCAGGCCATTGCTGTCGCAGCAGTACACCACATCGGGCTTGGTGTCGTTATTGAAATCGCCCGAGACTATCGCATTCGGGTTAGGGATCTGGCTTGTGCCCGCATACATCTCAAAGCTGACACCGGACTGTGCGGAGAGGGTGGCCGTCGTACCCGCAAGAAGCATCACGGCCAGAATTCGATGAACCATAGTGGGGAGAACTCCTGACTCCTGAATCGCGAAGGGTTATATCGTGCGTGAACGTCGTGCCGGAACAGTCGATCGGATCTTCCGGCGTTAGCGCGCGAGCAGGGCAGAGCGGCGCATGGACGATCACGCCGCTCGCCTTTCAAACTCAGTTCACCGTGATCGTCTTCGAAGCTGTGTAGACGTCTCCGTTCGCGTCCCACACCTTGAAGACCAGGTCGTGCGTTCCGCCTGCCAGACTCTGCGAAGTGTCGACATAGGACATCCCCGAGTTATTCACCGCCAGGCTGCCGTCGATGTAGAGCTGCGCGCCCGTTACAATCGCCGTGGTGTAGCCGTTCGCCACGATATGAACCGGTGAGCTGCTGCTCGCCCCCGACGGTATGCAGATCGCCGCCGTGTTCGGCGTCGTCGCGGCGCACACCGACCCCGGCGTTCCGCTGTAGACCGTCACCGTGCGGTCGGCAACGAAGCTCCTGCCGCTCGCGTCCCATCCCTTCGTCACGAACTGGTGCGTCCCCAGGCTCGTGGCGAACGTCGTGTTGAAACTCGTCACCGGCTCCGAATACTTCAGCGTGCCGTCCAAATACTCCTGCATGGCAGTTACTTTGCTTGTGTCGAACGAGTTAGCCTCTACCTCCACCGGGCTGTTCGAGTAAGTGTTATCCACGGGCTCGCACACGGTCACCGAAGGGCTGATGGTGTATGTCCCGCAGGCCGCTCGCGGCGAGGCGTTCAGGATCGGCCCCGCCGAATCCACGAAATCGATCATCCCGTCGCGGTTCAGATCGACCGGAAGTCCCAGCGGCGTGTTCGTCATGAAAACCTGCGGCGTCTGCTCGAAGCTCCCGTCGGGTTTGCCTTCCCACGCGTAGACCCCGTCCACGCCGTACACCGTTCCTGTGTCGGTCACCAGATCGCCGATGCCGTCGCCGTTCACGTCCACGCCCTCGATAAAGCCGGGGTAGACGCCCGGATCCGTCACCACCGTGCTCTGGTAAGTCTTGTTTCCCCCCTGCCCGTAGAAAACGTCGATGCCCTGGCATGGGTCGTACGGCGGCTCATGGCCGGCCTGGGTGCCCGTCGGCGTCGGATTGCAGGTGTAAGAGACGATCAGGTCGTCCATCGCGTCCCCGTTGAGACGAGCGACACTCAGATACGAAGGAGCCACATAACTCGCCAGCTGCGCCGGCGTAAAGTTACCCTTGCCGTCGTTCCACAGCACCCACACCGCGTCCTGCGTCAGCACCGCCGGCTCATCGATGCCGTTGCCGTTCAGATCCGCGGCAACTACATCGGAGGCATTGCTGTCGGCGCCGGTGCCGCCCACATTAATCGACTGATCGAAGACGAAGTTATCCCCGCCCTCATTTTTGAAGAAGTCGATGTTTCCCTGTTCCTCGCTTACTGCCAGATCCAGGCGTCCGTCGCCGAAAAAGTTCCCCGCCGCCACGGAATAAGGCAGAAATGTGGTTGAGTAAGTTCGCGGCGCCTGAAACGTCCCGTCGCCATTGCCAAACCACACATAGAGACGCGGGTTGCTGTTAATCTCCACCGCGATCAGATCGAGAATTCCATCGTTGTTCAGATCGGCGGCAATAAAACTCTGCGCGCCATTCGGAATCGAGCCGACCTGTACCGGCGCCTGGAAAGTGCCGTCGCCATTGCCGAGCTGAACGTACACCGGCTCGACATTCGTGGAGCCGACCACGTCCGACACCCACGCCATGTCCGGTTTGCCGTCGCCGTTGAAATCGCCCACCGCGGTCGGCCCGCCGGCCCCCGTGGCATTGTTGGTGCCGATTTCAAAGCTGAGGCTGGATTGCCCCATCAAAGCAGACGTGGCGCCCAGCAGGACAGCCACGGCAAGAATGCGATGCAGCATAGTTGGGAGAGCTCCTGGACTCCAGAATCGTGAAGGGTTGATCGTGCGCGGCGGTTGCGCAGAACCACAGGCTGTCACTTCCATCAGTCCGGGTCGGCAGTCTTCGGCAAAGCAGCCTTTGAAGCCGGCGCAGGCTCGCTTGGCCCGCGCCGCCTCGCATTCGTTCCCTAGTTCACCGTGATCGTCTTTTGTGCCTCGTACACGTTCCCCGCCGCGTCCCACAGCTTGAACACCAGATCGTGCGTGCCGCTGGAGAGGCTCTGCGTCGTATCGACATAGGACGTGCCGCCCTGGCAGTCACTGTCCGAGCAGTTATCCGTGTTGATTACCAGATCGCCGTCGATATATAACTGCGCGGCCGTTGGCGCAGCTGGCGACCAGCCATTGGCCAGGATGTGCACCGGCGAAGCGCTGCTCGTTCCCGAGGGCAGGCAGATGCTTGCGCTCTGGTACGCTGCCGCGCACGCCGGGTAAGGGCTCCCGCTGTACACCGTAATGTCGCGGTCGGAACGGAAGCTCAGCCCGGTCGCATCCCACGCCTTGGTCACCAGCAGGTGCGGCCCCAGCCCCAGCGTGAAGGACTTCGTGAAGCTCGTTACATCTTCGGAATAATCCAGATTGCCGTCGATATACTCCTGCATCGCCGTTACTGTGTTCTTGTCATAGGCATTGGCCTCCACTGTTACCGGGCTGGGGAGATACGTCCCGTTCACCGGCTGGCATACCGTCACCGCGGGGCTGATCTGGCTGGTCGCGCACGGCGCCCGGTTCCCACCGTTGATCAGGATCTCGGCCTGTGAAACCGGCGGCAGCGTCACCGCAAAGTCGATCATCCCGTCGCGGTTCCAGTCGCCCGGCACCATCGCGCTCGACGTGTACTCGCCCGAGGGATATCCGGTGGGCAATGTCGCAGTAACATAACTCAGCGGTGTCTGGCTGAACGAGCCGTCCGGATTGCCGGTAAAGACATACACCGTCTCCTGGTTCTGGCCGGCGCCCGGCGAGGCCGCAACCAGATCGCCGATGCCGTCGCCATTCACGTCCACGCCCCAGATCTGACTTAGATAGACGTTATAGACAGTAACTGCATGCCGGTAGAAGGTCTTTTCATCGCCCTGCCCATACCAGACGTCGATGCCCTGGCAGTTTTCCGAGCCGCTGGAGTCGCAGCCGTAGGCGACGATCACATCGTCCATTCCGTCCTGATTCAGGTCTTCGACGTTCAGATCGCTGATCCCCGGATAAACGTTCAGCGTGGTGGTGGTGAAGTTGCCCTTGCCGTCGTTCCACAGCAGGTAGGCCGTGTTGGAGCTGATGGCCGCCAGATCGATGATGCCGTCGCCGTCGATGCTTCCCGCGCGAACCTTGTCGATGTGCAGCAATCCGCCGTTCAGGTTGTAAGTCGCGCTCTGAGCAAAGCTCTTTCCGCCCTCGTTCGTCCAGATTTCAACGTCGCCCTCGTCGTCGCCCACCGCGATGTCGAGCAGTCCGTCGCCGTTAAAGTCGCCGGCCGCGATGCCTTCCGGACCGTTGGGAACATCCACCAGCACCCCTGGCTGAAAGGTTCCGTCGCCGTTGCCGTAAAAGACCTCGAAGCCGGTTCCATAGATAGACGCGACTAAGTCCAGCTTGCCGTCGTTATTGATGTCGGCGGCCAGCAGGTCGCGGATCTGGCTGTCGCCGGCTGTCCCGATCACGGTGGGTGCCTGAAAGGTCCCATCGCCGTTTCCCAGCCGCAGCGTCAGCTGATTCTGCGACGCCGGCCCTCCGCCGGTCACCAGATCGGGCTTGCCGTCGCCGTTGAAGTCCCCCTGCACGATCGTGCCTGCGTTGTTGATGGTGGTGGTGTCGCGGTTCAGTTCAAAGCTGGGCGCGCTCTGCGCAGCAAGAAGAGCGGATGCGCTCAGCAGGAAAGCGGCGGTTAGTAACCGGTGCGGCATCTCTGGGAGAACTCCTGACTCCCGAATCTTGAAGGGTTGCATCGTTCCCAGGCGGTTGCGCTCAACCGTCGCCGCCGCGTTCATCGGCCCGGCTCAGCAATCTTCGGCAAGGGCCCCGGGCGGCGAGCGCAGGCTGATTGACCTGCGCTCGTCATCCATCGTTCGTTAGTTCACCGTGATCGTCTTCGTCGCCGTGTAGACGTCCCCGTCCGCGTCCCACAGCTTGAAAACCAGATCGTGCGTTCCGGCAGAGAGGTTCTGGGTCGTCTGCACAGACGAGCTGCCGCCATCGCAGTTCTGCTGGCCGCTGCCCGAGTTAGTGCTGCAGTAACCCTCGTTGTTCGCCGTCAGTGTGCCGTCAATGTAGAGCTGCGCCGCCGTCGGCACCACCGTTCCGGAATTGCCGTTGGCCACGATCGTCACCGGCGAGCTCGTCCCCGAAGGCACGCAGATGTTCGCCGAGTCGGTCGTTGCCGGGCACACCGGCCCCGGCGTCCCGCTGTAGGCTGTCACCGTGCGGTCGGCCACAAAGCTCCGCCCGCTTGCGTCCCACCCCTTGGTCACGAATGAGTGCGTCCCGTCGCTCACCGGGAACGTCGTGTCAAAGCTCGTCACCGGCTCTGAATACTTCAGCGCCCCATCCACGTATTCCTGCATCGCCGTCACTTTGTCAGTGTCGTAACTCGTCGCTTCCACAGTTACCGGAGTCGGCGAGTAAGTGTCATCCACCGGCTGGCAAACCGTCGCCGATGGGCTGATGGTGTACGTCCCGCAGCCTGCGCGGTTCGTCGAGTTGAGGAATAGTTCGTTCTCTTCCGCGAAATCCATCATCCCGTCGCGGTTGAAGTCGGCGGGTATCAGGGCCGCGACGCCTCCGGTCGAGACGATGAACTCCTCCGGCGTCTGCTGGAACGATCCGTCCGCATTCCCCAGCCAGACGAAGACGCCGAATTCGCCCCAGCCGTTCAGCGCGGTCGAGGCCACGATGTCTCCGTACCCATCGCCGTTCACGTCCACGCCCATCAGCGACAGGCCGGCGTAGATGCCGGCGCTGTAAACGCCCGGGTCCGCAATCGCTGTGCTCTTATAAAGCGTGTTGTTGCCCTGGCCGTAATACACGTCGAAGCCCGCGCACGCGTTGTATCCCGGCTGGTGGCCGGCTTCCACGCCCGTCGGTGTCGGATTGCAGGTGTAACCCACCAGGATGTCCATCATCCCGTCGCCGTTCAGCCGGCTGATGTTCACGATCGGATCGACGTACGACCCCAGATCCTGCTGCGTGAAGTCGCCCTTGCCGTCGTTCCACAGCGCATACGCTTCGCCATTGGAGGCCGACCCGCCCTCCGCCGTCGCCGCAATCGGCGAGATGCCCGTGCCGTTCACGTCTCCTGCCGCAATCGAATTCACCTCCGATTCGGAGCCGGTGCCCAGGTTGATGCTCTTGTCGAAAACAAACGCGCTGCCTTCGTTCCGGAACAGGTCGATCACTCCGTTCAGTTCGGCCACCGCGATATCCGGATGCCCGTCGCCGAAGAAGTTGCCCGTGGCAATGCCGTATGCATTAAGCTGGCTCAGGGAGTAAGTCACCGGCGTCTGAAACGTCCCGTTGCCGTTGCCGTACCAGATCGTGAGCTCGGGAGGGGTGTTTGAGTTACCGTTGAAGAAAGTAAGTCCGGCCAGATCCAGCTTGCCGTCGCCGTTCAAGTCGGCCGCGGTCACATACTCCGTTCCCTCGCTGTTTGCCGGTCCCGAGGCCGCCGCCACCGGCGCCTGAAAGGTTCCGTCTCCATTGCCCGCGCTGAACACGAAGCCATTGCCTGCGTCGCAGCACTCCACCATATCGGGCTTGCCGTCGTTGTTGAAATCGCCCGCGGCGACAATTTGGTACTCCCCCGTATAGGTGGAACCGGATTGGGTGTAGCTATAGCCGGAGGGGCTGGCATACTCTTCGAAGCTGACGCTCGATTGCGCAGACAGCGCGGCTGCCGTCCCCGCCAGCAGCAGCACAGCCAGAATGCGATGAACCATAAGTGGGAGAACTCCTGGACTCCTGAATCGTGAAGGGCTGCTTCGTACACATCGTTGGTGCCGAACCGTGCAGTCTGCGATCTGTCGGCGGCCGGTTCGGCCGGCTTCGGCAAGGGGCCCTGGTGAGCCGGCGCAGGCAGTTTCGCCCGCGCCGCTCCGCGTTCGTTAGTTCACCGTGATCGTCTTCGTGGCCTGGTAGACATTCCCGCTTCCGTCCCACATCTTGAACACCAGAGTGTGGCTGCCCGCGGAAAGGTCCTGCGTCGTGTCCACATACGAGGTCGCCCCTGTCGTGTTACTCACCACCAGGTCTCCATCGATATACAACTGCGCCGACGCGGGAATCACGTCCGTTGCCCCGTTGGCCAGAATATGCACCGGCGAGCTGCTGCTGGTGCCCGAAGGCAGGCAGATATTCGCCGTGCCCACCGCCGCCGGACAAGTCGGATAGGGTGTCCCGTTGAAGACCGTCACCGTGCGATCGGCCACAAAGCTCCGCCCGCTCGCGTCCCATCCCTTGGTCACAAACAGATGCGTGCCGAGGGTCGTGGTGAAGGTGGTGTCGAAACTCGTCACCGGTTCGGAGTATTTCAGCGTGCCGTCCACATACTCCTGCATCTGCGTCACGCTGGTGGTGTCGTAACTGTTGGCCTCGACAGTTACCGGACTCGGCGAGTAAGTGTTATCCACCGGCTGGCAAGCCGTAACCGAAGGACTGACCGTGTAAGTCCCGCACGCGGCGCGGTTACCGCTGTTGATCCACACCTCGGCCCCGTTGCCCCCCAGCATCAGGAAGCCCATCATCCCGCTGCGCGCCCAGTCGCCGGGAACAAGGGGGCCGCCGCCGTCGGTATCGGAATAGTAGTACTGCGGCGTCTGCTGAAACGTCCCGTTGGCATTGCCCAACCACACCATCAGCCCGGCATAGCCGTCCGATTGACCGTGGGCACCGGCCGACACCAGGTCGATGATGCCGTCGCCATTCACATCGATCGGCCAGACGGGGTTGCCGGCTAAATCATCCGTGTCCGTCACCGCCGTGCGCTGGATCAGCGTCTGGTCGCCTTCGCCGTAAAAGACGTCGATGCCCGTGCAGAAGGCGTACGGCGATTTGCCCACTGTGCTCGTGTCACCCGGTTCACAGTTATACGAGAGAACGATGTCGTCGATCCCGCTGCCGTTGGCGGAGCCGACGGTCAAGCCGTAAGGCAACGGATAGCTCGCCAGCTTTGCCGGGGTAAAGGTACCGTTGCCTTCGTTCCATACCGCATAAACATTGCTTCCCGTGCTGTAGATGGGATCGGTCAGCACCCCCAGGTCGCTCTCGCCGTTCCCGTCCAGATTGCCGGCGCGAACCGTGGTCACGAACTGCGCCGATCCGCCTCCGATGGTCACCGTCGACGCCAGCACCAGGCTCTTGCCGTCCACGTTTTTGAACAGCTCGACGTTCCCGTTCTCGTCGCCCACCGCGACGTCGGTGTAGCCATCGTTGAAGAAGTTGCCCGTCGTGACGGTATCGCCATACGCAGCGGTCGCATACACCAGGCCCGCCTGGAACGTGCCGTTGCCGTTCCCGTAAAACACCTCCACAGATCCGTCCACCATCGCCAGCAGGTCCAGATTCCCGTCGCCGTTGATGTCCGCAGCGGCAAGATCGGTCGCCTCACTGCTGGGAGTTGCAACCGTCTGCGGCGCCTGGAAGGTCCCATCGCCATTGCCGGTGAGCATCGTAATGGCTGTCTGGGATTGTCCATTCCCCACGTACACAACATCCAGCTTGCCGTCGTTGTGAAAGTCGCCGGTGACCATTTCGGGCGTGCCTGCGCTGCTCGTGGAACTCAGGCCGTACATCTCAAAGCTGGGAGCAGTAGATTGGGCGCTGAGAGTTGCGGTCGCTCCGGCAAGGAACGCCACGGCCATCATTCGGTGAAGCATAGCGGGGAGTCCTCCTGACTCCTGAATCGTGAAGGGTTGGATCGTTCCTCAGCGGTTGCGCCAAACCATGCAGCACCGTCCCTGCGGCTCAGCAGACTTCGGCAAGGGCCCGATGAGCAGACGCTCGCCACCCGGGGCGCACGCCGCTCCGCGATCGCCAGTCGGCTAAATCACCGGGAATGTCTTTTGCGCGGTGGAATGATTGCGAAGATCGCCGCTGCTCAGCGCTCGAAATCTGCCATGCATGCTGTCCGGCTGTGGACCGGTGTCCACCTGCGCCGCGCCGGCGTAAGCCGTGCGAGCCGGCCTGCCGCGATGGTCGAAGTCGCCGACGGCTCCGTTGAGCTGAGGATTTGTGACTGGAAAGGGGGTGTTTCGGCTCGGTTCTGAGCTCGGATTGGATTGCGGAGTGAAAACTGCAGTTGTAGCAATTCGCCCTGTGGGCATCGAAAGACTACAGACAAGCATGGCTTGGAGCGCTCCTGGACTCCTGCTTCGTACAGGGTTGGCTCGTTCGTGAGGGGTGGGGCCGGGACACCGCGAACGTCCGGCAGGCCTTCACTGGCACCGAGGTCGGCCAGCCTTACATCCGGCGGGGTTCACGAATCCCGATTCACTTCGAAACGGGTAGGGGTAGGACAAATTGGAATAGTGTCGACAGCAGTTGCGACCAGCAGGCCCGGCGCCATCGGTGGAGCTCTCCTGGGCTCCTGGATAACTAAAGAGGTACCCAGGACCCTTTCGGGTTGCTCGCCACGTGAGTTAAAAATCAGGAGTCTTCCCCGGCTCTCCCGGCCGGAAGCGAATTATCCCGCGCGCCGCTCGTCGCCCAGCACCTCGTCCAGCAGATCGGTCAGCGTGTGCGCTCGGCTGCGCAGAGCCGCCGCGCTCTCCGGCGAGGCCGTTGCGGCCTCGTACCGTTCCTGCAGCCGCAACAGTTCATCGGCGATGTTCAGCGCCGCCAGCACCGCCACCCGCAGCGAATCCGCCGTGCGCCCGTGCGCTGCCACCGCCCGCATCTTCGTATCCACCAGCGCCGCCAGCTTCTCCACGTAGGCCCGGTCGCTGCCCCGCAGCCGGTAGGTCTGGTCGTAAATATCGACGGCGATCGCCTGAACTTCGTTGTCGGCCATAATCTTCAGGATGTGATCTCGTTCAGCTGTTTCAGCAGCCGCTCCACGCGGTGCCGCACCTGTTCGCGTTCGCGCTCCAGCGCGCGCAGCTGCTCCTGCGTCTGCTCCAGCGCCGCCGATTTCTCCTCCGACAGTTTCCGGAAGCGCTCCGCGCTCTGCTCCGCTTCGGCGCGAGCGGCTCGCTCGCTCTTCACCAGCTCCACGGCGCGCACAATGCGCTCTTCCAGCGCGCTGAAATCGTCGGTTTCTGCTGGCAATTCCTGTTCCTCAAGGCTGAGCGTCGACATTCCAATCCCTCGCGGCGCAAAATTCTCAGGTTCTGCGCGAAGTATAGCTCGCTTCACGGGGGAAAACCCGGCCAACCTGCTCCGCGCTTGTGCAATGGTTCCCTTGCTGCCAATGCAAATGCGCTGCCGAAGTCAGCCCGCCTTCAGTTCCTTCTGCTTCGATCCCTGAAAGACTTCCTCGTTCGTCCCCGGCCGCCCCACGTCCCCTTTGTGCGGATGGTTGGTGTGCGCGCGGATCGCCTGCCGCAGCGGCACGCCGCTCCGCTCCGTGTCTACCTTCTCATCGCTCCTCGAGCCCGCCGGCGCTTTGTGCTTCTGCTCCGCAGCCTCGCGGCGCGCCTCATCGCCATCGTGCCGGGAATCCTCTTGTCTCTTCTGCGGCTCCGTCATGCGCTCCTCCTCTTCTGATTAAAGGGAGGCTCACCCGCGCCGCGCCGTTGCCTGGTTCTCTTTGTTCAGCGTGTTTAGGCTCTGTAGTTCTAAAAATAATGGCGGATGTCATTCCGAGCGCACGCGGTCCCAAACGTTGTTCGCCACCCGCAAACAACTGGGGACTGAGACTGGAGACCGCCAACTGGCAACGTGGGACTGGGGACTTGGGACTGGTCCCTGAAGTTCCCAAAACAATCGCGGATGTCATTCCGAGCGCACGGGGCCCCAAACGATGTCCCGTTTGGGGGTGGTAAGCGAGGAATCTGTGTTTGCTCTTTTCCCCTCGATCGCACGCGACCCCGGGGACACCACCGACCCGCGAATAACTGGAGACCGCCAACTGGCAACTGGGGACTTGGGACTTGCGACTTGGGACTGAGGACCGGCAACCGGCAACCGGCAACTGGGGACCGGGGACTGGCAACCGGGGACTGGCAACTGGGGACCGGCAACTGGGGACTGGCAACTGGGGAGCTGAAAGAATCGCGCCCACTTCTCTATCGGGACTCCCTAATGCCCGTGAGGGCTCCTGACCAGCAGCCAGATCACCAGCACCGTCAGCACCGCCGTCATCGTGCCGAGGATCGCCGCCGTCCTCCGCACCAGCGCCCGCATCGACTTCATATCTTCCACCAGCTCCGCGGATTCGGCCGCGTTCCGCTCCGTCGCCTCGCGCGTGCGGTTCATCTCTTCTTCCACGCGCTTCATCTGCACCAGCTGTTCCTGCACCGTCAGGCGCAGATCCCGCTGCGCCAGCTGCAGGTCGCCCACGCTCTGTTTCAGTTCCGTGGCCAGCGCCGTCAGCGTCGGCTCTGCCTGCCCCTGCGGTTCCATCAGCCGCGACATGTACGGCATCAGCATGCGGAACTGCAGCAGCGCCTTGAGCATGGGATTGTCGTCAATCCCCGGCGTCGGCTCCGCCAGCAGCGGCATCGTCGCCTCCAGCCCATGCGTCTCCTGGGGCAACGCCCCCGCCGTCTTCGGCGCCGCCGCCGGCTTCTCGTCGGAAGCCAGGGCAATGAGCCGTTCCACAGTGGATGCGCTGAGGTTCCGATTCATGGGGAGCGTTCCTCAATCATAGTCAAACGCCGCCTCGTCTCACCAGTTCTTTTCCTCGGCGAACGCAGTGCCTCAGTTCTGCTGGATGCCGGAATCCCGCCGATGGCAGCCGCGTCCATCGCGCACCTCTGCCGCCGCGCATCCGCTCCCGGAAAAGCCCCATCCACCGCCTCGCATTCCAGGTTACGCTTTGTCTTTCTCCTGCCGCAGCGCATGCACCACCACCCGCAGCATCTCTTCTTCCGGTGCCGGCTTGCCCGTCCAGATCTCGAATTGCCGCGCTCCCTGGTGCACGAACATCTCCACGCCCGTCACCACCGGCAGTCCCTTCTCCCGTGCCATCCGGATCAGCGGCGTGTCGATCGGGTTGTAGACCAGATCGAAGACCAGCCGCGTGTTCAGCTCCTTCGCCTCCAGCAGGCTCGTGACCTTGTTGCCCCGCATCCCGATCGGCGTCGCGTTAATGATCACGTCGAAGCTCGTCTTCGCCAGCTGCTCGCGACGGATCGTCTTCGCCTTCGCCTGCCGCGCCAGCTTCTTCGCCGTCTCCGCCGTGCGGTTCCAGATGGCGACGTCCGCGCCCTTTTCCACCAGCCCGAACACCGCCGCCCGGCCCGCGCCGCCTGCGCCCAGCACCAGAACCCGCGCCCCGTTCAGCGGCAGCCGCCGCTCCAGCGGCCGCACAATCGCTGCCACGTCGGTGTTGAACCCGTACAGCTTGCCATCCTGCGCCCGCACCACCGTGTTGCACGCCCCGATCTTCTCCGACAGCGCGTCCGTCTTCTCCAGATGCGAGAGGATCTCGCTCTTGAACGGCATGGTGATCGCCAGCCCGTGCAGCGGAACCTCCCGCGTCAGCGTCAGCAGATCGTTCATCCGCGTCGTCTGCAGCGGAAGGAAGACCGCGTTCACCGTCTCCCGCCGGAACGCCATGTTCTGCATCAGCGGCGACAGCGAGTGCCGCACCGGGTTCCCGGCCACGCCGTATACCCTGGTCGACGCGTCGATCTGATCGATCCGCCACGTCTCGCGCAGCGTCCGCGCATCGATCTGCCCCGCGCCCGTCTCCTCGCCCGCGTGCGCGCTGGCAAAAGTGAACACGCTGCCCGCGCGCAATCCCAGCACCCGGCTGATCGTTCCCTGATCCCCCATCGAGATTCCGATCAGGTTCGCTTCATCGCGCCGCCGGTCGAGGAAGCGCATCATCGTCACGTTGTCGGTCAGCGTCTTCGCCGTCGAAACCACCTTCACGAACTCCGGCTGAAACGGCCGAATGCGCTCGAAGATCGCATCGAGGTTGCGCGTGGCTTCGAAGTCGTGCCAGCTGATGATCAGCGCCGCGCCCTGCTCCCGGAGCTTCCGCAGCTGCGCCGGCTTCAGATGCTCGGCCGTCTGCAGTTCCACGTCCACCAGATGGCAGCCCGCCTGCGCAGCCTTGCCCAGGATCTCCAGCTCGGCCGAAATCGTTCCCTTGAATTTCCCGCCCGTCGCCGAGCGGCGGCAGGTTGCGATCGCCGTCACTTCGCTGCGCTCGTACAGGAATTGCTTCAGCTTGGGCAGAGCCGCGGCCGCATTCGCCAGATAATCCAGGCGGAACTCGACGAAGTGATTCTCCCGCACAATCTCTTCGGCGTTGCGCAGCATCTCCGCCGGCGAGCTGCCCGTGATCGCCACACAGATTTTGCCGATTCGCGATCGGATGAAGTGCGTTGACGTCACCGCCGGGCCAACCCGCTCGCCGCCGGAGCCTCCATCCCGGCCCGAAATGCCTCGGGTGCCCAGGGGGCGCGTCGCCGCAGCCGGTTCTGCTATGGATCCTGCCTTCATACCCGCAATTGCCGCATATTAAAGAGGTTTGCGGCCCGATGCAATAGCAAAACGGGAACCTCCCGCGGTATGGAAGCCGAATCGCCTCCCGGACGAGCCGCCCCTGGGTACCTTCCCGCCTCCGCCATCGGCCTGATCCCGCCCCGGCATACCGAAAAGGACCTTTTCTCAGCAGTTTTCCCCTGTGCTCGCCGTCCGCTCCCGGATAAGTTCCTGAAATTTCATCGCGTTACGGCAGCTTGGCCGCCGCGGCGACGGGGTCCCAATGGTCGCTCCCGGCCAGGAACGTATCCGGCCGAAACCATACCGCTTGGTCTGCTGTCAGCTTGTGCGCCCACGAAACCCGCGCCAATGGCCGGTTTCCAGGCCCGGAGCTGCCGTATTCTCCATACCATGCAGTATGCTCGTTGGCCGCGCTTCCCCAGTTGTTCCAGCCCTCCGGAACCACGTCCGCAGGCAGTTCTGTGTCGATATACACCACCCGTGAATACGGTCGCCACGGCCGCCCCAGCCAGATTTTGCTCGCTCCCGGGTCCGCCGTCACCCGGCTGTTCACGATCGCATACCCCGTCGCCTCAGCCGGAGACGTCCGCGACTGCGCCGTCAGGTACCCCGGCCCGTTCGCGTGCAGCTCATCGTGGTCGAACACCGCCGCCGCGTTCCCGAAGATGAAATCCACTCCGCCCTCGATATAGGAGTCCACGTAATACTGCCGCCCCCAGTCGGCAAACAGCGTGTCCTGGTGGCCGAGAAATCGGCAGTGCTTGAAGACCGCCCGATCCGCACGCACCGCAATCGCCACCGCCTGCCCCGTGTTTCCCGCCGCGTTCTCAAAGGTCACGTTGTCCGCCTCGAAACCCTCCCCGTCCACCTCCACCGTCTCGGTAAAAAACGTCCCGCCCGCATCCTTCGCATTCAGGCTGTTCGTGATCGTCACCTCCGCCGGCGACTTGCCCATCCCCAGCAGCGTGATCTCCGGATGGTTCTGCGTGATGTTCAGCCGCTCGTGATAAACCCCCGGCGCAATCTCGATCACCACCCGTCCGCCCGGCCCCGGCCACGGATGGTGGTCGATCGCCATCTGGATCGTCGGGAACGCATTCGTCCCGTGTATCCCCGTCGTCACCTCCGGCGACACCCGCACGTGCACATCCTGCGCACGGCCGGTGGCGGAGAAAATCAGAGCAGCGAACAGAAGCAGCGGAGTGCGCATCGTCGTCCAGTCTGCGCGACACCGCCCCGCGCAGGCAAGCTTCAAAAAAATTCCGGACCTCTGGTTTGAGGTCCGGAATTCTGCCTCGGCGGATTACTTCTTCAAATCCGCCGCCAGCTCGCTCACCCACAGGCTGCCCAGCCCCGTCGTGTAGTCCCAGCCCGGCAGCGCCGTATAAAACCCGTTCGCGCCTACGGTGATGTCGTGGAAGCCGCCCTCCGGATACGTTCCCGGCGTCGTCGCGCCGTCGTACAGCCCGTAATACCGCACCGGCGCAAAGCCCAGCTTCGCATTCGCTGAGATCAGCCGCGCCCACACCCCCAGCGCCAGCGGCGACGACAGGCTGGTGCCGCCCACTCCCTCCCACGATCCGTCGTAGTAGATATTCGCGCCCGAGTACGGATCCGCGTCCATCGCGATATCGGGGATGCCCTTGTCGCCCAGTTCCGAGCTCGGCACCGCTGCCGCCGTCTGCCAGTACGGCGAATACTCGAACTGGCTGATGCCGCCGCCGCCCGCGTACCACGCGATCTCCGTGTCGTACGTCCCATCGGAGTTCGTCAGCAGCGTCGTCCCGCCCACCGCCGTCACATACTGCGACGCCGCCGGATAATTCACCATCGGTGCGCCCGCCGGCACGCCGTTCTCGCCCACTTCCGCCGGGCAGAACGAACCGGTGTCGCCCGTCGACGCGAAGAAGCTCTGCCCCTGCGCCGCGCCCTCGGCAAACGACTCGTCGTCGGCCAGCATCGACCCATCCAGATACGGGAACGCCTCGCACTCGCCCAGCGACGCGCTGCCCGCCTTCGCCTTGTCGTCCGTGGCCCAGCGGCTGATCTCCAGCGCCAGGTCCGAATCCGTCAGCGACGTCGTGTCGTAGATGTAGAGCCGCTTCACCGTGCCGGCCATCCCCGTCGAATACTGCGTGTCGAGGTCCCACTCGTCCCACCCCGAGGTGTCCGTGCTGGCGATCCCCACCGGCACCACCGTCAGCGGAACCTGGGATAATCCGTTGGCTTTCTCCTCCGCGCGCAGATCCGTGATCACCCCCGAAACGTCGCCCTCCGCCATGATCGCGATCGTCGCGTTCGTCGCTTCCGCCACGCCCGTCGCGCCGTACGCCGTCCAGAATTGCTGCGGCGTGTAGCTCACGTCGTACTGCGGCACGCTCACCTGCGAGCGCGTCACCAGCGTCGGCTTCATCTGCCCGATGTTGTTCAGCCCCAGCACCGCTGCGACCGTGCCGCTCAGCGATGCCGGCACCTGCGCCGTTGCCGTGTTCCCGTACACAAGGTTCCCGAACTGCGCGTACTCTTCGATCGGCGTGTTGAAGGCCGCCTCCGCCTGCGCCGCCGTTCCGTCTCCGCTCACCATCAGGTCGTTCGGCTCCGCGGCCACGTTGGTGAATCCCGCCCCTTCCAGATAACTGACCACCTGCTGCACCTGTGCCGCGCTCGGCGCGTAGGTCGCCGCGAACTGCGCCGGCGTCAGGCTCTGCCCGTAAAGTGCGTTGTTCGGATTGTTGATGTTCTCGATGTACGCGTTCAGCGCTGCCTGGTTTTGCAGCTTCAGAATCACCCGCACCGTAATCGCCTGACTGGCGGGCGCAGGCCCGTAATCGGAAGCGGACGCGAGCTGCGAAAGGGAAATGCCCTGCGTCGCCGTTCCCGCCCAGACCGTCTGGGCGCTGGACGAAACGGCGCAAAAGGAGGCGGCAGCGGCGGCGACAAGCGCAGCCGCGAGGTTTCTGCGGAGTTGCATGGAGGTGGGTCTCCTCAGGTGTCGGGATGGTCGTGCGGGGCCCGGACCTTACACAGTTGCCTCGCGAATTTGCCTGGTTGCCCCCGCGGCAGCGAATTTTTCAGTTTTCATCGGCCTTGTGCCGCCATCGTGCAACTCCGCATCGCAGACTGCGGCAGATTTTTCCGTAACCGCGCAAACATTTCACGCAAACATCGAGCCGCCCCGGCGATCGATGCTATCGTCTCCCTCAGGCGACCATGCCTTACTCCGTCACTGCCGCCGGCCGCACCCGCACCTTTGCCGACCTCAGGACGCTGCTGGCCCGCGCTTCGCCCGCCCGCTCCGGAGATGTGCTGGCCGGCATCGCCGCCCAGAGCGAAGAAGAGCGCGCCCTCGCCCGCATGGCTCTGGCTGACGTCCCCTTGGCGCGCTTCCTTGAAGAGCCGCTCATCCCGTACGAGTGCGACGAGGTCACCCGCCTCATCCTCGACACCCACGACCGCTCCGCCTTCGCGCCCATCGCCGCCCTCACCGTCGGCGAATTCCGCGAGTGGCTCCTCGATCCCCGCACCGATACCGCCGCCCTCGCGCAAGCCGCTCCCGGCATCACCCCGGAGATGGCCGCCGCCGTCTCGAAGCTGATGCGCAACCAGGATCTCATCCTCGCCGCGCAAAAATGCCGCGTCGTCACCCGCTTTCGCAACACCCTCGGCCTGCCTGGCACGCTCTCCGTCCGCCTCCAGCCCAACCACCCCACCGACGACGTCCGCGGCATCGCCGCCTCCATGCTCGAGGGCCTGCTCTACGGCTGCGGCGACGCCGTCATCGGCGTCAATCCCGCCTCCGACAGCCTCCACTCCATCGTGCGCCTGCTCGAGATGATGAACGCCTTCCGCGAGCGCTGCGAGGTTCCCACCCAGACTTGCGTCCTCGCCCACGTCACCAGCACCCTGCTTGCCATCGAGCGCGGCGCCCCCGTCGATCTCGTCTTTCAGTCCATCGGTGGCACGGAAAAAACGAATCGCAGCTTCGGAGTATCGCTCTCGCTGCTGGAAGAAGCCCGTTCCGCCGGACTCGCCCTGCATCGCGGAACCGTTGGCGACAACGTCATGTACTTCGAAACCGGGCAGGGAAGCGCGCTCTCCGCGGGCGCGCACGAGGGCGTCGATCAGCAGACCTGCGAAGCCCGCGCCTACGCCGTGGCCCGGCACTTCCAGCCGCTCCTCGTCAACACTGTCGTCGGCTTCATCGGCCCTGAATATCTCTACGACGGCAAGCAGATTCTCCGCGCCGGCCTCGAAGATCACTTCTGCGGCAAGCTGCTCGGCCTGCCCATGGGCTGCGACGTCTGCTACACCAACCACGCCGAAGCCGACCAGAACGACATGGATTCTCTCCTGCTCCTCCTCGGCGTCGCCGGCGTCAACTTCATCATGGGTGTTCCCGGCGCCGACGACGTCATGCTCAATTACCAGAGCACCTCCTTTCACGACGCCCTCGCCCTCCGCCGGGCGCTCGGCCTGCGCCGCGCTCCCGAATTCGACGCCTGGCTCCAGCGCATGAATCTCGCCGATGACCATGGCAACCTCCTCGGCCAGGGCGCCGAGCGGAACCTCCTGCCCGGAGCGCGCGAATGGCTGAGCTAGACCGATCGTCCTCATCCGCACTCTGGACCGAGGTGCGCCGCTTCACCCCCGCACGCATCGGTCTCGGCCGCGTCGGCGCCAGCCTGCCCACCCGGCCGCTGCTTGCCTTCGATCTCGCCCACGCCCAGGCGCGCGACGCCGTCCACTCCCCCTTCGACGCCGAAGGCCTCGCCCGCGAGCTTCGCTCTTCCGGCTTCCCCGAGCCCCTCACCGTCTCCAGCCGCGCCCGCGATCGCACGGAATATCTCCTCCGCCCCGACCTCGGCCGCTCCCTCGACGACGCCAGCCGCTCCCGCCTGCGCGCCCACGCCGAACCCGCCCGCCCCTGCCATCTCGCTATCGTCGTCGCCGACGGCCTTTCCTCCATGGCCCCCGCGCGCCATGCCGTCCCCCTCCTGCGCGAATTCTTTTCTCTCCACGCCCCGCAATCCGGCGGCCGGGATCCTGAAAACGTAACCATCGTGGTTGCAAATCTGGCGCGCGTCGCTTTGGGCGACGAAGTCGGCGAGCTCCTCGGCGCATCCGCCGCCGTCGTTCTCATCGGCGAGCGTCCCGGCCTCAGCTCCCCCGACTCCCTCGGCATCTACCTCACCTGGGCGCCTCGCGTCGGCCGCACCGACGCTGAGCGCAACTGCATTTCCAACATTCGCCCCGATGGCCTGCCTTACCCCGAAGCCGCCCGCCGGCTCGCCCATCTCCTCGCAGAAGCGCGCCGCCTCCGCCTCAGCGGTGTCGCCCTCAAGGACTCAAGCGGCGATGCACCGCCCTCGCTGCCGTAAAACTCCCTCCGTATCTCTTCCATAGCAAACTGGATGCGCTCTCTGCCGTTCCCACCACAACCTTTTCCCACGGGTTGCGTCTTCAAAAGTGAAATGTTCGCGGAGGTGTCTTCCTGCCTCCGCATGGCAAGCGCAACGCCTAAAATAATGACTAGTATGGCAATTCGATTTCTCCGCGCCTCCCTGGCGTGGGCGCTGTGTCTCGCCGCCGCCACCGCCGCGTGGGCCGACGGTTCGCAATTTGATTTGACCGGCCCCACGCTCGAAGTCAAAGTCACGCGCGCCGGCAAAACCCTCCCCGTCTCCGAGGTGCCCAACCTTGCCCCCGGCGACCGGCTCTGGATTCGCGCCGATCTGCCTCAGGGGCAGTCCGCTCGCTATCTCATGGTCGCCGCCTTCCTCCGCGGCTCGACCAATCCCCCTCCCGAAAGCTGGTTCTTCCGCCAGCAGACCTGGGATCGCCGCAACGCCGAAAAAGGCCTCACCGTCACTGTCCCCGATGGCGCGCAGCAGGTCCTCGTCTTTCTCGCTCCTGAAACCGGCGGCGACTACCGCACCCTCGTCAGCGCCGTGCAGGGCAAACCCGGCGCCTTCGTCCGCGCCTCCCAGGATCTCAACCAGGCGATGCTCGACCGCACCCGCCTCGACGCCTATCTGGCCGCCATCCGCTCCCTCAACGAATCCGATCCCGCTAAACTCAAGGCCGCCGCCCCGCTGCTCGCCCGCAGCCTCGGCATGAAGATCAACCCCGAATGTCTCGATCGCATGCCCGAGCTCCAGGCCGCCTGCCTCACCGCCGGCCAGGATACCCTGATCCTCTCCGACGGCCACAGCGAGTCCATCGTTGAGGCCCTCACCTCCGGTCCCGCCGGCGACCTCGCCATGCAGCTCAGCTCCACGCCCCAGGCCGACTACGGCTTCTACAGCCCCTACGTCGGTTCTGCCATGGATATCGCCCGCATCCTCGACAACTTCCGCACCGCGCAGTATCAGTACATCCCCGCCCTGGCCGTCCAGCAGGGCGACTCGCTCGCCCTCATGCTCAACACGCCCCCCTCCTTCCACAATCCCAAATCTGTGCTGGTGACCGCGCTCCCCGCCGTCGAATCCTCCCAGCCTCCGCCCCTTCATCCCGTCGATTCGAAGCAGAACTACTGCGCCGAGAAAGACTCTCTCGTCCTCGCCGTCGACGGAGCGCCGCTGGTCTTCTCCACCGGCTACGCCCACGACATCACCCTCCGCCTGAAAAAGAACGGCGGTAAATATGTCGACGAGCCCGTGAAGCCCGACGCCGAGCGCGGCGGCCTCGTCCTCGAAGCGAAGGACCTCAGCACTTCCGACTTCGGCAATACCATCGATGCCTCCCTCGATGGCTACTGGGGCTTCGAAAAATACAACGGGCCCACCTTCCGCCTCGAAAACACCCACGCGCAGCACTGGGAGCTCGCCGCCGCCGATCGCGATTCCCTCATCGTTGGCCGCGACGACACCATCCACCTCTCGGCCGACGACTCCAGCTGCGTCGACACCATCCTCGTCAAGGATTCGGCCGGCCAGGAGCTGAAAACCACCTGGACAGCCACCGCCCCCGATCAGCTCGCCGTCTCCGTCCCGCTCGCCAAAGCCCACCCCGGTCCCCTTCAGCTCGAGATCAAGGAGTACGGCACCGTCACCGCGCAGACCCTGCCGCTGCGCGCCTTCTCCGCCGCCGGCCACTTCAACAGCTTCACTCTCCACGCCGGCGATTCGGAAGGCGTCCTCAAGGGCAGCGGGCTCGACGAGGTGGCCAGCCTCACCCTGAACGGCGTCGATTTCACCCCCGGCAAAGTCGACCCCTCCATGGGCAGCGACGAGCTCTCCATGATTGCCAGGAATCCCGCTGCCGCCGAGAAGCTGACCCAGGGCATCAGCGGCTCCGCTGAAGTCGCTCTCCTCGACGGCCGCGTGCTCACCGTCGACGCCGCTGTCGCCGCCCCCCGTCCTTCCGTCGAGCTCATCGGCAAGAGCGTGCAGCCCTCCGCTGCCACCGCCGACAGCAACATCCAGCTCGCCAACCAGGATGAGCTGCCTCAGGATGCCAGGCTCACCTTCTCGCTGCGCGCCCAGTCTCCGAAATCGTTCGGACACACCGAGCAGATCGAGGTCGCCACCGCCGACGAGGCCTTCACCACCACGCTCTCGCTCTCCAACGGCGGCATGACCCTCGAAAATTCCCAAGTCGCGCTGGCCACCCTCGATCCCGCCAAAGCCTTCGGCGAATCCGCCTTTGGCCCGCTCAAGTTCCGCGTGGTGGCCAACGGCGCCCACGGCGACTGGCAGCCGCTCGCCACCCTCGTTCGTCTTCCGCTGCTCCAGACCCTCAAGTGCCCCCCGGCTCCCGACCAGCAATGCCGGCTCAGCGGTGCCAATCTGTTTCTCGTCGATTCGGTCGCCAGCAACCCGGCCTTCTCCAATCCCGTGCAGGTTCCCGACGGATTTCCCGGCTACGCGCTGCCCGTCCCCCATCCCCAGGCCGGCGAGCTTTACGTAAAGCTTCGTGACGATCCCTCCGTCGTCAACCAGGTCACATTGGAGACCGAAGATCTGCCTGCGCCCGCGGGGTTCATCCCTGCGCTGCCCGCGCCGCGCGCGCCCTATAACCCCAACGCGCCGGCTCCGGCTCCCGGAGCTCCCGCATCCGGCAGCCCCAGCTCGCAGAGCGCTGCGCCTCCCTCGGTCTCAAAGCCTGCCCCTAAGACCGCGCCTTCCGCCGGACAATCGGCCAGTTCGCCCCAGCCGCAGACCGCAACCACGCAGCCCCAAAGCGGTGCTGCTCCAGCACCCCAACCGCAATCCGCAGCCCCCTCCCCGGCAGCCGAATCCGCTCCACCGCAACATGCCGCGTCGCAGTCAACGCCGCCCACCAGCGCCACCCCCAACCCTCAGCGTTAACCCCTCGATCCGTATTCAGACGTCGTTTTTGCTCTGTATCAGGGCACAACTCTCGGGTGCCCCGCATCTGCCCGGTTTTGGCAGATGTGGGAAAGCACAAAACCATCCCGGGTTTCGAAGCCCCGCTTTGTATCAAGGCACAACCCCGGGTGCCCCATATCTGCCCGGTTTTGGCAGCTGCGAAACGCCCACTGGGGACTGGCATCTGGCAACTGGGGACTAAACCGCAGGGTGGGAAGCTGGCAGATGTGGGAAAGCACACTGGGGACTGGCATCTGGCAACTGGGGACTAAACCGCAGGGTGGGAAGCTGGCAGATGTGGGAAAGCACACTGGGGGACTGGCATCTGGCAACTGGGGACTACACCCCAGGGCGGGAAGCTGGCAGATGTGGGAAAGCACACTGGGGACTGGCATCTGGCAACTGGGGACTACACCCCAGGGTGGGAAGCTGGCAGATGCGGGAAACCAAGAAACCATCCCAGGCCCTGTATCAGGGGCGCGGCTCCCACAGCACGCGAATGCCCCCACTCTTTGAAGGGGCACGGCTTCAGCCGTGCCGAAATCGGCCTCAAATCATCGCGGCTTTAGCCGCTGAGGGATGCCCCCCTTCACCAGCCCCCGCATCGTCGCCACGTTGCGCCGGTCGTCCTCCGGCTCGTCCACCGGCGTCTCCGCGATGAATGCGCAGTGCGCGAAGCGCGCGTCATTCAGCAGCCGCCGGAACGGCGCCAGCCCCATCGTCCCCCCACCGATATGCGAGTGCCGGTCCAGTTTCGATCCGCGCGGAGCCTTCGCATCGTTCATGTGCCACACGCGCACCGTCTCGAGGCCGATCGTGTTCCCGATCAGCGCCAGCGTCTTCGCGTAGCCCGCCGCGCTCACCAGATCGTACCCCGCCACGTGGCAATGGCACGTGTCCAGGCACGAGCCCACCGGCACCACTCCGCGCAGTTTCCCGATCAGCTCCGCCACCTGCTCGAAACTCCCGCCCAGCGAAAACTCCGCGCCCGCCGTGTTCTCGATCAGCACCCGAAAATCGCAGTCGTCGAGCGCGATCCCATCCACCGCCTGCGCGATCGACTCCGCCGCCAGCCTGAGACCCGCCTCGCGCGTCAATCCCTTCCACGATCCGGGATGCAGCACCAGATACTCCGCGCCCAGCGCCAGCGCCCGCTCCACCTCGCCGCGAAACGCCGCAATCG
>Ga0335074_10001474_pt1 | contig 31911 bp, 27 predicted proteins | sample Lox_Sample_23_FD_206715 | JGI IMG/M metagenome (GOLD analysis project Ga0335074, IMG submission 206715) | Soil microbial communities from Loxahatchee National Wildlife Refuge, Florida, United States - Lox_Sample_2.3 | ecosystem: Environmental > Terrestrial > Soil > Wetlands | place: USA... | reverse complement strand
CGAGGCCGGCGGCCCCCGGTGGGTCGGGCATATCGGCCGGGCCGCCTGGCTGACGCCCTTCGCGCCGACCGGCTTCCACGAGGTATGGGGCGTGGTCGCCGGGGCCGCGGACGTGACCGAGCTGACCGAGGAGGACTGCCAGGCTCTGGGGCAAGGGCTGTCCCTGGTGCTGACCGCCTACCGGGCCTGGAATCTGGCCTCGTTCAACTTCGGCCTGGTCGGCGGCGGGCCGAACGCCCACGAAGACGGGCACCAGGTCGTGCTCAAGGTGCTGAGCCGATCGAATCCCGAGCCCGTTTACCGCAGTGATGCCACCTACTTCGAGCGCGTCTGGGGCGAGGCACTGATCGACTTGAGCCCGGAGGAAGTGGCCGAGGCCGTCCGGACCGGCTTCTAAGGTGCACGGGCGCTGCAGAAGACTTGAGGCGGGTACCACGGCCGTTCGGCGAGATAGATTTTTGCAATACTTCGGGGCATGACCAATCCGCGTTACTCCGAGTCCGTTGTAGTCTCCTGCTCGCCAGAAGACCTGTACGACATGGTGTCCGACGTGACCCGCATGGGCGAGTGGAGCCCAGTCTGCAAAGCCTGCTGGTGGGACGATGGCGACGGGCCGCGGCCGGGCCTTCGCGGTCGGGGGTGCGTGGGCGCGCTGGGGCTACACCTTCACCCCGGTCGACGGGGGGACGCAGATTACCGAGTCATGGGAGTTCCTGCCTGACGGCATCACCAGGTTCCACGACCGGTACGGCACGGAAGCGGAGGCCCAGATCGCCGACCGCGCCGAGGCGGCGCGCACGGGCATCCCGCTCACCCTCGCCGCGCTCAAGGAGGCCGCAGAATCCCGGTGAGCGCGGACAATCCGGGTGAATCCGGTGAGGGCCGGGCAATCCCGGGTGAAAGCCGCTCGATAGCCTGGCGACATGGACTACCGAACTCTGGGGAACAGCGGCTGCGCGGTGTCGAGTCTGTGCCTGGGCACGATGACCTTCGGCGCCGAGAGCGACGAGACAATCTCCCACCAGCAACTCGACCGCTTCGTCGAGGCGGGCGGCACGATGGTGGACACCGCCGACGTGTACGCCGACGGGAGGTCCGAGGAGATCATCGGCCGCTGGTTTGCCAGCCGCCCGGCTGATGTCACCGAGCCAGTGGTGCTGGCCACCAAGGGCCGTTTCGGGTCCTCGCGCTATGACAGGCCGAACGGCGCCGGGCTGTCTGCGCGCCATCTGACCCGCGCGCTCGACGCGTCGCTGCGGCGGCTCGGCCGGGACTGTGTGGACCTGTACCAGGTCCACGCCTTCGACGCGCTGACTCCGATGGAGGAGACGCTGCGGACGCTCGACCAGTTCGTCCGGGCGGGCAAGATCCGCTACTACGGGCTGTCCAACTTCACCGGCTGGCAGCTGACCAAGGCGGTTCACGTGGCCAGGGCCCTGAACGTGGCCGGGCCGGTGACGCTCCAGCCCCAGTACAGCCTGCTGGCGCGGGAGATCGAGTGGGAGATCGTGCCCGCCGTGGCCGACGCGGGCATGGGCCTTCTGCCGTGGGGCCCGCTCGGCGGCGGCTGGCTGTCCGGCAAGTACCGGCGCGACCGGCGGCCGACCGGAGCTACCAGGCTCGGCGAGGATCCGGACCGCGGCATGGAAGCCTATGACCGGCGCGGCACGGACCGCACCTGGGCCGTCATCGATGCGGTGCAGAAGATCGCAGAGGACCGCGGCGTGTCCATGGCCGAGGTGGCGCTGGCGTGGGTGAACGACCGGCCCGCGGTCAGCTCGACCATCCTGGGCGCCCGAACGGTGGATCAGCTCGAGACCAACCTGCGCTCGGCCGGCCTGCACCTGACCGCGGCCGAGACCGCCGCGCTTGAGGCCGCCAGCGACCCGCACCCGGTCGACTACCCATACGGAGAGCTGGGCGTCGACCAGCCGATCCCGCTGTACTACCAGCTCAAGACCGCCCTGATCGAGGACATCCTGAGCGGCGCCTACGGCACCGACGGCAGGCTGCCCACTGAGCACGAGCTGTGCGAGCGGTTCGCCATGAGCCGGACCCCGGTCACCCGCGCCCTGTCCGAACTGGCGACAGAAGGCGTGGTGCTGCGCCGGCGCAGGCACGGCACGTTCGTCAACCCGCTCTGGCTGGCCCGCGGTACCAGCTCCACGGAGGTCCGCGTGCTGGTGCCGGCCTGGGCCGGCCAGGTCGGCTGGGCGGACTGGGCCGAACACCTGCGATGGGTGGCGCCGCCCGGCATGCGGCTGTCGATAGCCGAGGCGGAGCTGAACGACCTGCACGCGATCTTCCTCCACTCGGTCGCCGAAGGCCACGCCGCCGACCTCGCCGTCCTCGACTCGGTGTGGATGGCGGAGTTCGCGGCGTCCGGGTTCCTGTGGCCGCTCGACGATCTCGACGCCGCCTGGGTCGAGGGCGACTACCTGGATGACTTCCTGCAGCCGTTCGTCGACGCGCACCGCTTCGGCGGGTCCACGCTCGCGGTCCAAGCCGAGATGGACGTGGGCGGCATGTGGTACAACCGCGCCGATCTCGCCTCGGTCGGTGCGGACTGTCCCCGCACGTGGGCAGAGCTGCACGAGACCGGGCTGCGGCTGGCGGCCGCCGACACCGGGCGGTACCCGCTTGTCGTGCCGGCCGGCCCGGCCGCCGACGAGTTCACTACGTACTGCCTGGTCACCCTCCTCGCCTCGAACGGCGCGCGGGTGCTAAGCCCGAACGCGGTGACGCTGAACTCCCCGGCCAGCGTGGAGGCCATGCGGCTGCTGCGCTCGCTGGCCGATGACAAGATCGTGTCCCCGGCGGCGGTGGGCTACGAGCGCGACCAGCCGATCCAGCTCCTGGCCAGGGGGGAGGCGGCCATGGGCTTCGGGGGCAGCTACGAGGCGGCGGTCCTGGCCCACGGGGCGGGCATCGCCGTCGAGCGCCTCACCGAGACGTTCGGATTCGCGCCGATGCCGGCCGGGCCGCAGGGCGATCACGGCGTGCTCACCGGCGGTTTCGTGTACTGCGTGCCGCGCCAGGCCCGCCGACCAGGGCCCGCCATGCAGCTACTTGAGGCGGCCGTCACGCACCAGGCGATGGCGCGCTTCTTCGCCCGTACCGGGCAGATACCGCCGCGGCGTTCGGCGGTCGCGGAGCTCGTCAGCCGGTCGTCGTTCCACGCGTTCACCGCCGGGCTGCTCAACCGCGCGGTCACCCGGCCGGTCACGCCGACGTACTCGCTCGTCTCCGCGCAGCTCCGCGCGATGGTGGAGACCGTGATCACCGGCCGCCTGTCGCCGGAGGCCGCGGTCGGCCGCGCGGCCGAACTGATCGGCGCGGTCACCGGCCTGCCCCTCGCGTAACGGCAACTCGGGTTAACGCCTCCGTAACGACCATTGACTTTTGTCAGGACATGCGCGGATCATTTGCCACATATCAATAGCAAATGGCCCGGGGGGGTGCAAGGAGGCAGGAGTGCGCCATCGTCATCTCTTGGTCGGCATCGCTACATTCGGGCTCGTAGCACTCGGTGCGGCGGGCTGCGGCTCGTCTGGCGGCTCGGCGAGCGGCAGCAAGGTGGTAACGGTCGCTTACGAGGATTACGGAGGCGACAACCAGGTCGGCGAGCTGATGAACAAGATCACGCCGACGTTCGAAAAGGACCATCCCGGCTGGAAAGTCCAGCTCGAGCCGATCGCGGCGCCGGAGAACGACTACTACACCAAGCTCGACCTGATGAACAAGTCGGCGTCCACCCAGCCCGACGTGCTGTACGAGGACACGTTCCTGATCAACTCCGACACCGACGCAGGCTACCTGGCCCCACTCGACAGCTACGTGAACAGCTGGTCCGACTGGAGCGACTTCTACTCCGCCGCCAAGACCGCGGTGACGGCGACGAACGGGAAGGTCTACGGCGTCCCGATGGAGACCGACGCCCGGGGCCTGTGGTACAACAAGACGCTGTTCGCGAAGGCAGGCCTGCCGGTACCGTGGCACCCGACCACCTGGGCCCAGGTGCTTTCCGCCGCGCAGACGATCAAGAAGAAGCTTCCCGGCGTCACCCCGCTGCAGGTGTACTCGGGCACGCCGGCCGGCGAGGCAACGTCGATGCAGGGCTTCGAGATGCTGCTGTACGGCACCGGGGAAACCCTGTACAACCACTCCGACAACAAGTGGGTCGCGCCTGGCTCTGGCTTCACCTCGGCGCTGAACTTCATCAAGACCGTGTACTCGACCGGTCTGGGCCCGACGCCGGAGCAGGAACTCAACCCCAACATCGGCAACATCGTGTCGCAGCAGTGGCTGCCCGAAGGCAAGCTGGCCATCGACCTGGACGGAAGCTGGCTGCCGAGCACCTGGATCACCGGCGGCCCGCACCCCTGGCCGCAGTGGTCGACGACCATGGGCTGGACCTCCATGCCGACGGAAGACGGGCAGGGCAGCGACATTACGACGCTTTCCGGCGGATGGGCGCTGTCGATCGGCACCCACGCCGCCAACAAGCAGATGGCCTGGGACCTGATCAGCCTCGCGCTGAACACGCAGAACGCGACCTATTACACCGAGATCTCCGGCAACCTCGCCGTCCGCACCGACGTCGCGGCCCAGCCGTCCTACCTGAAGGAGCAGGCGGACATCCCGTTCTGGAGCGGCCTGATCAAGTACACCAACTTCCGGCCCGCCTACGCGGTCTACCCGGACCTGTCGAATGACATCCAGCAGGCGACCGAGGAGGTGATGACGGGTCAGCAGTCGCCGGCGCAAGCCGCCGCGAACTACGACCACTCGCTGACCTCGACGGTCGGCGGTAGCGCCGTCCAGGGCGGCTAATGGCCGCCCGCGCCAATGCGGAGGGCCGGGCGCTCCGGCCCTCCGCCGCGTGGCCTGCACCCGCGGCACCGCCGCCGGTCCGGCCGCGCGGCCGGGCCCTACGGCCAGCCTTCTCCCGCACGCTGACCCGGCTCGGTCCGCTCGCCCCGGCGGTCGTGCTGCTTGCGGTGTTCATGGCGGCGCCGATCGGCTGGGCGGTCTACGCGTCGTTCACCAATGAGGCGCTGACCGGCGTCGGCGCCGCAGGGACGTCGTTCATCGGGTTCGCGAACTTCACCAGGATGTTCGCCGATCCCTCGTTCCGCCAGTCCCTGATCTTGACCGTGGTGTTCACCGTCGGGTCCGGTGTGATCGGGCAGAACGTCCTGGGGTTGCTGCTCGCGCTGCTGATGCGCGGGCGCAACTCCATATTCCGCTCGGTGATCGGCACGATCATCGTCGCATCGTGGGTGATACCAGAGATCGTCGCCGCGTTCGTCTGGTACGCGTACCTGAACGACCAGGGCACTCTCAACTCGGCGCTGCACTTCCTGCATCTGCCGCATCCGTCCTGGCTGTACGTGTACCCGATGTTCTCGGTGATCGTGGCCAATATCTGGCGGGGCACGGCGTTCTCCATGCTGGTTTATTCGGCGGCCATGTCGAGCCTGCCGACCGACGTCATGGAGGCGGCGTCGGTGGACGGCGCGAACGCGTGGCAGCGCCTGTTGCGGGTGACGATTCCGCTGTTGAAGCGGACCATCATGACCAACCTGATGCTGGTCACGCTGCAGACGCTTTCGGTCTTCACGCTGATCTTCGCGCTGACCGCCGGCGGCCCCGGCACGGCAAGCTCGACGCTCCCGATCTACATGTACCAGGAGGCGTTCAAGTTCTACCAGCTCGGCTACGGCGCCGCGATGACCCTGGTGCTGCTGGTCATCGGCGCGATCTTCTCGCTGATCTACGTCCGCGTCCTGAGGGTTGAATCATGACCGCACAGACGTCATCCGGGATACTGCCTGCCGCGCTGCGGTCTTTCTCGGTGACCTCACCGCGCAAGGGCACCGCCACCGTCATCACGTACCTCGTGCTGTGCGTCATCGGGGTGCTGTTCCTGGCGCCGCTGCTCTGGCTCATCCTGGCCTCGCTGAACGGGAACGCGACGCTATCGGCGTCGTGGCCGCACCCGTTCACGCTGGGCAACTTCCGCCAGGTGCTCACCGGGAGCACGACCCTGCAGCCGCTGCTCAACGGGCTGATCCTGTCCGGCGTGGCCGGCGTCGTGACGATGATCGCGGCGACCCTCGCCGCCTACCCGTTGTCCCGGTACCAGATGAGGTTCAAACGGCCCTTCCTCTACATCATCCTGTTCGCCACCGGCCTGCCGATCACCGCGATCATGGTGCCGGTGTACGGCGTGTTCGTCCAGCTCAACCTCCTGGACTCGCTGGTCGCGACCGCGCTGTTCCTGGCCGCGACCACGCTGCCGTTCGCGATCTGGCTGATGAAGAACTTCATGGACGCGGTGCCGATGGACCTGGAGGAGGCGGCCTGGACCGACGGCGCCTCGTCGATGCAGGCGCTGCGCCGCATCGTGGTGCCGCTGATCGTGCCAGGGGCGTCCGTGGTGGGCATCTTCACGTTCATCCTCACCTGGGGCAACTTCTTCGTCCCCTTTATCCTGCTGACCTCGCAGAACCATATGCCGGCGTCGGTGACCATCTATCAGTTCTTCAGCCAGTACGGCGAGGTGTCCTACGGCCCGCTCGCCGCCTACTCGATCATCTTCACCGCACCCGTCGTGGTGCTCTACGTCCTCGTCCAGCGAACGCTCGGCGGCGCGTTCAATCTGGCGGGCGCGACCAAGGGATAGGAGAACCTCACTGTGCAGATCCGCGACATCCGCTCCACCGACCTGTTCGCCGGCACGCCAGGGCACCCGCTGCAGATCCTGCGCGTCACGGTCACCGGCCCGGCCGGACAGATCAGGGTTCGCGCGGAGGGACCCGGGGTGACCACGCCTGACCCGCCGCTGCTGGCTGGCGTCGATCAAGGTACCGAACGGTCCGTGGATATCCCGGTCGCGATAGCTGCTCCCTACACCGAGGGAACGCCCCGCCAGGTGACGGTGATCGCGGAATCGGAAGGCGGCGAGTCCGTCCGCGCCGAAGGGACGCTGGTCGCCGCCGCGCCCGGCTGGACGATGTACATGATCTCACACTTCCACTACGACCCGGTCTGGTGGAACACCCAGGCCGGGTACTCCGCGACGTGGGACGACCTGCCCGCCGCGCAGGACCGGCGCCAGCCCGGCCAGGAGCCGGCGTTCCGGCTGGTGCGGGCCCACCTGGATGCGGCGCTGAAGGACCCGGACTACAAGTTCGTGCTGGCCGAACTCGACTACCTGCGGCCGTACTGGGACGCCTGCCCGGAGGACCGGGCGGCGCTGCGCCAGCTCATCGCCGATGGCAGGGTGGAACTGGTCGGCGGCATGTACAACGAGCCTAATACGAACCTGACCAGCCTGGAGTCCACGATCAGGAACGTGATCTACGGCGTCGGGTACCAGCGTGACGTGATCGGGGGTGACCCGCGGACCGGCTGGATGCTCGACGTGTTCGGTCATGACCCGGCCTACCCGTCGGTGATGGCCGATGCCGGGCTGACGTCCAATTCATGGGCGCGCGGCCCGTTCCACCAATGGGGTCCCAAGCGCACCCTCGGGACCAACGAGGGGATGCAGTTCCCTAGCGAGTTCGAGTGGATAGGGCCGGACGGCCGCGGCCTGCTGACCAGCTACATGGCCAACCACTACTCCGCAGGCTGGCAGTTCAGTCAGCTGCCGGGGCTAGCCGAGGCCGAGGAGGAGGCCTACCGCCAGTTCCAGGACCTCAAGCAGGTCGCGCTCACCCCGAACGTGCTGTTGCCGGTGGGCGCGGATCACGTGCTCCCCTCGCGCTGGGCCACCGAGATCCACCGGGACTGGAACAGCCGGTACGTCTGGCCTCGGTTTGTCTGCGGGCTGCCGGCCGAGTTCTTCGCCGCGGTGCGCTCGGACGCCGGCCGTCGCGGCCGCGCCGCCCCGCCGCAGTCCCGCGACATGAACCCGGTCTACACCGGCAAGGACGTCTCCTACATCGACACCAAGCAGGGCCAGCGGGCGGCCGAGGTCGCGCTGCTCGACGCGGAGAAGCTGGCCACGCTCGCGACCCTGCTGCCGTCCGGGTCACCTGCCTTCCCGCACGCCGCCATCGACAAGGCCTGGCGCCTGCTGTGCTTCGGCGCTCATCACGACGGCATCACCGGCACCGAGTCCGACGAGGTTTACCTCGACCTGCTCGGCGGCTGGCGCGAGGCGTGGGAGCTGGCCCGCGGCGCCCGCGACGCCGCGATCGGCTGCATCGCCGACCGGATCGACACCCGCGGGGAGGGCGAGGCTCTGGTCGTCGTCAACACCTTGTCGCGCCCCCGCACGGACATGGTCACCGTCACCGCGCCGGCCAGCGCCGCGGTCGTTGACGACGCGGGCCGCGTTGTGCCGTCGGTGGCGGCCGACGGTTCGCTGACCTTCCTCGCCGCCGACGTGCCCGCGACCGGCTACCGCACGTACCGCCTGGCTGTACCGGCCGGGGCTGGCGCGGCCCGGGCGGCGGAGCAGGCCGGCTGGCATGCCCTCGGTGGCCGCCGGGCGGAAAGCGACGCCTTCCTGGTCGAGGCCGACCCGGACCGCGGCGGCGCGCTCACCCGCATCCTCGACAAGCGGTCGGGCCGGGAGCTGCTGCGACTGGGAACGGTCGGCAACGAGCTGGTCTGCCACGAGGAGTACCCGCAGCATCCGGACTTCGGAGAGGGTCCCTGGCACCTGATCCCGACCGGGACCAAACAGGGCACCTCGTCCGTGCCAGGGACGGTTCGCGCCGAGGCGTCCGCGGCGGGGCAGCGTCTGGTGACGTCCTGCCGCCTCGGGGAGCTGACCATCACCCAGGAGGTCATCGCGTGGCACGGGCTTGACCGGCTGGAGTTCCGTACCCATGTCGACGGCTCGATCGGGCGGGACCGGCTGCTGCGCGCACGATTCCCGCTGCACGTCGAGGGAGCGCGGCCGGTCTACGAGGTCGGCCACGCGGCGATCGGCCGGCCCTTCGGCTTCCCCGACGTGGATTCGGCCAAGTACCCGTGGACGCTGGACAACCCCGCCTACACCTGGGCGGGCCTGTCGGCCGCCGTCCGCGTCGCGCTGCGCGGCCCGTCAGGCGACCGCCTGCACCATGCGATCGGCGTGGCCGAGATCATCGCCCCCGAGGGCACCGCGGGCCTGCGCGACCTCGTCGCGGCGCTTGTCACGCTGGGCGTCACGGCCACGACATCCCGCCCGGACGGCCCCAGGTACGGCTCGCTGCATCTGGACTCCAACCTGCCCGACGTGCGGATCAGCATTGGCGCGCCGGAGGACAATGCCTTCACCGCCCGCCTTCTCGCCGCCGACACCGAGCACGCCGCCCGGTTCGCCGGGCAGCTCACCGCGGCAGGCCGGGCGCTGGCCTGGCTGCCCACGGCGCGCACCCGGGCGCAGACCTGGCTACCTGGCGCGGACCTGCGCGGCGACCGCGACCTGCCGGTCCTGCTGGTGGCGGGGACGGACAACGAGGCCACCACGGCGGCCGTCGCCGCCCTGATCGCCGACCTGGCCGACGCCACGATCGAGGTGGACGGGCCAGCCGGCCCCGCACCTGAGCCGGTGGCGGATTACTCGGCCGCGCTGCTCAATCGCGGCACGCCGGGCGCGGTCATCGAGCCGGACGGCACGATGCACCTGTCGCTGATGCGCGCGTGCAGCGGATGGCCGTCCAGGATCTGGATCAACCCGCCGCGTCGCACCGTGCCCGACGACTCCAGCTTCGCCTGGCAGCACTGGAGCCACACCTTCGAGTACGCCCTGGCCTGCGGCAGCGGCGACTGGCGGCAGGCCGGCTTCGTGCAAACGGGGCAGGCGTACAACCACGCGCTGATTGGCCACGTCACCGGCGCCCGCGAGGGCGCGCTGCCGCCGGAGGCCAGCCTGCTTCAGGTGGAACCCGCCGACGTGGTGCTCACCGCCCTCAAGCCACGGGGCAACCCGCTGGCGGCCGGCCAGCCTGCCCCGGACGAAGCGGCCGGAAACGAGAGGGCCATCACGCTGCGCTGCTACGAGACGGCCGGCAGGCCGGCCACCGCGCGCGTGCGCTGCTTCGTGCCGCTGCGGAACGGCGCGGTGACGAACGTCCTGGAGGAGGCTAGCCCGACCAGCGACGCGCTCGTGACCAGTGATAACGGTGTCCTGGTGGTCGACCTCCCCCCTTCGGGCACGGTAACCGCGACCGCGGTCGCCGATATTTCCACGGCGCCCCCCTCCGCGTCCGGCGGCACTCTTTCGCAGCTTGGCCCGCAGCTTGGCCCGGTCCGGGAGGCGGCGCAGCCCGTGTTCGCGAGGTACTGGCTGCATAACAAGGGCCCGGCTCCACTGGGTCACCAGCCGGTAATGGTGCACGTCGAGCCGCACGTCGCGGACCTCGCCAGCGCGACAACGCTGAAGGTCACCATCTCGGCCACGAGCGAGACATCGGGCACGGCCGAACTGATCGCACCGCCTTGCGTGAGCGTGACCGCGCCCGGGGGGCTCAGGTACCACATCGGCTCCGACGGCTACCAGGTGTTCCATGTGCTGCTCGAGCCCCACGCCGATGTGGCACCCGGGGTCTACCACCTCGCCGTCCGCGTGCCCGGCGAGCACGGCCAAGCGGTGGAGGATGTGGTCACGCTACGGGCCGGGGCCGCAGGACCAGACCTGGATGTCGACCTGGAGACCACCGCGCTCACCGCAGGCCCCGGCGCTCCGGCGGAGCTTCGGGTGCGGCTGACCAGCCACTCCGCGGACGAGGTGCGCGGCGAGGCTCAGCTCATCAGCCCATTCGGCACCTGGGAACTGGCCAGCCCCTGGACGCGCGGCTTCGCCGTGCCGCCCGGCGGTACCACCACGATCGGCTACCGCGTCGACGTCCCGCCCGCCACCCGCCCGATATCGTCCTGGCTCCTGGTAAAGGTGATGGCCTTCGGCACGATCAGCTACACCCACGCGATCCCGCTCACGATCACGGACTAGTAGCCGGCGCTTGCATCCAGCCCTGCGTTCCGGAACTCGATCTGGCCGGGGCCGGTCAGGAATGCGCCGAAGCTGATGATGGCGGCGTCTGCGGGGATCTGCGCGGTGACCTCATGCCAGGTCCAGTCGCGGCTGCCGCTGACGGCGGCGAAGTGATTACCTGCGTCGCGGCGTGGGTCGTAGCCGGGGTCGGGCGCGGCTGGCTGCGGCCGCATGCGTTCTGCTTCGCTGGTGACCCGGAGTACTAGCCCCGCGCGGTCCGCCACGTCCGTGCTGCGAAGCTCACCGCGGAAGGTGACCGTCTGGCCGCGGTAGTCGTCGGCGAAGATCTCCTGGTTGAAGAAGGCGAACCCGTCGGGCTCGGGCACGGCCGCAGACAGGATCGCGCGCTGGTCTTCGATGGCGCAGGAATAGTCGTGCTCGTGCGACCCGACCGCCCCGCGCAGGAAGCTCCCGCCCAGCCGCCACGCCTCAAGGCCATCGGTGAACGCCAGGTTGCGCGGCTCATACCGCCGTCGCCTGTGCGAGGCAAAAATGGCAGGAACCCGGTTGAGGAACGGCCCGAGCAGGTCCTCGCCGGTGACGGGTTCGGCCAGCCGGTCAAGCAACGCGTCGGCGACCGTTAGCGGCGCGCCCGTGATGACCGCGATGGCCAGGCCATCGGCGAGCCGGGTCGTGACATGCCGGGCTGCGCCGAGCTCGATCCGCGCGGCGGTCACTTCGGGGCCCAGTTCGCGCAGGTTCACCTCGGCCACGGTAATCCCGGCCGCCTGCAGCAGCTGGCCGGTCAATTCCTCGACTGGTTCCTCGGGGTTTTCTTCCCCGGGATCTTCCGGGCGATCTTCCTGGCGGGCGAGCAGGCGCCAGAACCTGCCGTCACGGCTAGACAGCCGGATCGGCAGCGCCCGGTGCCCAGCGTCGTCGGCGAGCACCACGATGACGTGGCTGATGGACATGATGACCCGGTTGCCGGACGTGGCCTCGTCTGGTATCCGGCCGGGCCAGGGGTGGGCGTGGGCTATGCGGACAGCGGTCATCGGCGTTCTCCGTGAGATGACGGGGACGAGGTCGGGGCGGTGCGCGGCGATGTAGTCGCGCAGCCGGTGCCGGGCCTTGTGCAGGCTGGCCTTGGCCGCGCCAGCCGAGCCGGGGATCTGGCTGGCCGGCTGGTCGGCGTAGTAGAAGAGGGTGACCGCCTGCCGCTGCCCGGGGGGCAGGTCCGCGACCGCGCGGCCGACCGCATCGGCGCGGTCCAGGTCTTCGGCCGACGGCAGGCCGTCCGCCGAAGCCGGGTGCAGCTTCTCCGGCCAGTCGGTCAGGAGGCCGAGCGGCGCGCGGCGGCGCTGCGCCCGGCAGACGTTGACCACGATGCCGCCCAGCCAGGCGGCGAACCGGTCAGGATCGCGCAGCCGGTCCAGCGCCACGAACGCCTGCAGGAACGCGTCCTGCACGGCGTCGTCCACGTCGTCTGGACGCGGGCATAGCCGGGCCGCGCGGGAGCGCGCCATCGGCAGGTGCCGCTCGACCAGCAGCCGGAACGCGGCCGGATCGCCCTCGCGGGCCAGCCGGACCAGGTCGCCGTCCGGGATTTCCATGCTCGCGGCCACAGCTCAGGCGCCAGCGGACAGTTCCGTGTTGCGCAGCTCGACGCGACCGCGGCCGGTGAGAGACAGACCGAACCGGACGACCTCGGCACCGCCGGGGACCTGCACGGTGACCTCATGCCTGGTCCAGTCGCTGCTGCCGGGGGCGATCAGGCTGCTCGCCCCGCGGCTATACAGGTGAGGGCCCGGTGGTTCATCCGGGCGACCTGCGGCCAGATGCAGCCCGGCATGCCCGACGATAGCCTGCGTCCGCAGTTCGCCGCGGAAGGTGACCGTACGACCGCGGTAGTCATCGGCGAAGACGGTCTGGGCCAGGATGGCGGAGCCGTGGGGCTCCTGGACGGCGGAGGCGAGGGTCACCGACCGGTTGCCCGCGGCGCAGGAATAATCCTCCAGATGGGACTGCCCTTCGTCACCGTAAAGCTCCCATCTGTCCAGGCCGTCGGTGAACGCCAGGTTGCGCGGCTCGAACCGCCACCGCTGCGCGCGGCGGGCCACTTGCCGGGCGGCCGCCGCCGGGATGAACGGCGTCACCAGGTCATCGTCTTTGAGCGGAACGGCCAGCCGGTCCATCACGGCATCGGCCACCCGGACCGGCGCTCCGGACGCTTTCGCCAGCGCGAGGCCGTACCCGGCGCTCAGCATGACGCGCCTCCTCCCGTCGGCCGTGCCGAGTTCGACACTGGCCGCGACGTTTGTCGATCGCAACTCCAGCGCGTCCTGATTGGTTATCTGGAGGTCCACGCCGGTCACGGTCACACCGGCAGCGTCAAGCAGCCGGGCGGCCGTCTCCTCCAGGACACCTGCCATCACCGGATCCGCGCCCGGCCGCTCCAGCCGCCCCCACAGCGACATGCCGCCGGGCACCTGCAGCAACAGCGCCAGCGCCCTGCGGGTAGCGGCGGCGTCTGCGTCATTTTCGGCATCGGTAAGCACGACAAGGAACTGGCCTATCCTGATGGTTCCATCGGGATAGGCTCCGGGCCGGGGCACAGCGTGCGCGATACGGACGGTTGTCACGAAGACCCTCCTGACGGCGGCAGAACTGCGTACTCGTTAGCGTTAGTGTCTGGCGGGCGGCCGTAGGTTACCCGCCCGCAGACGCGCCGGGGTTGTGCGCCCCAGGCGGGAGTGCGTCCAGCGTGGCCGAGGGGGGTAATCCCCCGTCGTTGAATGGTGGATTGCCTCATTGGATCGCGGCCGGGCATCCGGCAAGCTCAGGTTAGGAAAAACGGGCGCGAGGAGGCGCACGATGCGGGCAGCACAGCATCACCAGGACATCTCCGCCTTCGAGGCCGACGCGCTGTTCGTGTCGGCGCTGCAGTGCTCCGAAGCGCCCAGCGCGGGCCAGGTCCGCCAGGCGATCGACGCGGCCGTCCGGGAGTTCGGCTTGTCGGGCTGCGCCGGGCGGGTCGCGCAGGAGTTCGGCGACCATCCCGACGCCGCCGTGGTCCGGATGCGCTGGGCACGTGCCGCGGCCAGTTCGCCACTCCGCGAACTGCCGCCGCAGGACCTGCCGCCCGAGGACCCGGTGCCGGAGCCAAACCGAAACCCGGACTTCATGGCCCTGTGCGCGTGACTTGGGGCGGCCCTGGCGCTCGGCGGCCGACCGGAGCCTGTTACCCGCTGTGCGTTAGCTTGTGCGCCTCGGACATGATGTTCTGGCATGCTCGCACGGCGGCGTGGAAGCTCGACGAGCGGGTGTCGATGCCGGTCATTTCAAAGTTGAGACTTCCGCCCGGCGGCGGGTCGGGGAAGTTGGTTATCCCGTGGGAGTGCATGCACGCGGTGTATTGCCGTGCCAGCTTGGCGAGCTGCGCCTGCCGGGCTGGCGGGATGCTGCTCGCCGCTGCAGCCTGATGGCTCGCCGACGGGGCTGCCTGCTGGCTATCTGATCCCTCGGCGGCGGGCGAACCGCCGCCGCCGCATGCGGCGACGAGCAGGGCGGTGCTGACTGCCGCAGTGGCCAGGACACGCGCCCCTAGGAGGGGCGGTTGCCCGCCCGGCCTGCGACGGCCGGTGGTGTGAGTGTTCATCGTGTTCCTCTCTTCTTCCTGCCGGTGCCGGGCGGGTGTCATTCGGCGCGCAGGGCGGTGGTGGTCCTGGATACGGCGGCCCAGGTGGCGGGGCCGAGCGCGCCGGCGATGGCGATGGCCAGCCCGGCCAGGGCGAGCAGGGCGAGGTCGGCGGTGGTGTAGATGCTCACGACGCTGCCCGGGGCCAGGAGCGATGCGCCGTCAGGAGTGAACTGGTCGGTGGCGATGGCGTGCGTGACCGCGCTGTGCAGCGCGATGCCGGCCGGCAGGGCGATGGCCGCCGCGATGATGGCGGGGGCGAGGGTCCAGCAGATGACCATCACGATCGTCTGGCCGGGTGTCATCCCGACGGCCTTGAACACGCCGAGGTCGCGGACGCGTTCGCGGGTGAGCATCAGCACGGTGTTCAGCACGCCCAGCCCGGCCAGGACCGCGACCAGAATCGTGAGCAGCCGGATCAGCGGCTTGTCCACCAGGTCCCAGTCCGCCACCCCGTGGGTAAGGCTGCTGTCGGTGGGCCCGGAGGCCGAGCCCAGGCTGATGGCGGTCACCGTGTAGCGCGATCCCACCGCGCGCTGCAACGCCGCCTCGTACGATGCGCTCCCCTGCCTCGCGCCCTGGTTGATGCCGGCGATCAGGACCTCGTAGCTGGTGACGGGCAGGTGGATGCCCGCGTCGGTGAACGTCTGCTGGCTGGTCAGCAGCGCGCCGGGGAGCCCGGGCGGGCCGGGGGCATAGACCTGCCCGGTCACCCGGGCGGTGACCGTCTTGCCGCCGGCGGCCATCTGAATGACCATGCCGGCCGTCAGGCCGGCCGTGCCGGCCCGCGCGGTGTTGACGACGACCTGGCCCGGGCCGTCATACCAGGCGCCGCTGGTGATGTCCCAGCCGAGCGCGGCGGCGTCGCCGGAGTAGGCGCTGACGTCCAGCGATCCGGCGCCTGCCGCGCTGAAGGTGCCGGTAGCCTCGGCCACGTAGCCGAGTGTCCCTGGTGTGGCGCGGACCGCCGATACGATCGTCTGCTGCTGGCTGGCGGTGAGCGCCTGGCCGCCCTGTAGGTGGCCGGCGTCGACCAGCACGGTCTGCACCGATTGGACGGTGGCGGCGTCGGCCGTGTCGATCGAGGAGTAGAGGCCGACCGCGAGGATCACGGCGGTCAGCCCGGCAGCGACCGCGGCCAGCGTGGCCGCGGAGCGGGCCGGGCGGGTGAACGGGGCAGCCAGCCCGATACTCACCGGCCGGGGCAGCATCAGCTGGCCGGCCAGCCGGTGGACACCGTAGCCGTGCCCGGCCCGGGGGGCCTGCCCGGCCGCGGCCGCCTGCACCGCCGACAGCCGCCCGGCCCGCACCGCGGGTACCAGTGTGGCCAGCCCGGTGAGCGCGAGCAGGACAAGCGGGACCGTGAGGTTGATCCAGAGCGGGACGCCCACGGCGGTGTCCGGGCCGCCGCCTAGCATCGGGGCTACCCACCGGTCGCCCAGCGCGGTGCCGGCGACCGCCCCGGCCAGCGCCGGGAGGCCGATCTGGGCCAGGTAGGCGGCGGCTACCTGCGTCGGGGTGAAGCCGATGCTCTTGAGCACGCCGATCCGGCGGTACCCGGCGGCCACCGCGGCGCTGACTATGTTGGCGGTGATCAGCACCGCCAACACCAGGCCGATGATCCCGAACGCGACCACGAACGGGGTGTTAAGCCCGTACACTCCGGCGGCCGCTCGCTCCGAGGACAGCCACGATACCCAGTTGACGACCGCCCCGGCGGGCAGCGCGTGCTGCACCCCGGCCAGGTCGGCGCTGACTTGCTGCGCGGTGGCCGCGTGGGTGAAGGTATAGAGCATCTGGTCCAGGGCGGGTTCGCCCTTGGGCCGCAGGGCGGTGAGCTGGCTGGGTGCCACCCAGGCCAGGGCGGTGTTGGTGACAGAGGTGGCCTCACCGGTCACCGTCAGCTCCGGATCGCCCGGCGCGCTGGTGACGGTGACCGTGCCGCCGGTCTCGACCGTGACCGGCCGGTCATGAGACAAGACGATCTGGCCGGGGCGGGTGGCCCACTGGCCGCCGCCGAGCATGATGATGTCATCCATCGGGCCGCTCATCGACGCACGGCCGATGACGGCCAGCCCTTCCCCCGGGTACGTGCCGAGCGGGTCGTACTCTCCCTTGGGGATGAGCGGTCCGCCGCTGCCAGGCGCTGGCTGGCGGCCGGAACCAGTAGCGAGCGCGATGAAGGTCTCGAGATAGGGCCCGCCGGCCTGGGTCACCCCCGGAAGCTTGCCGGTCCTGGCCAGTTCGGCCGTCGTGACCTTGGACGCGTTGATGGTAACGGCCAGGTCCGCGGCGTGATAGGTGGTGAACGCGGTCAGGAACTGCGCGTTGGAGTCGGCGGCCAGGGTCAGTCCGAGCGTGCCCGCGGCGGCCGCCGCCGCCACAACCAGCAAGATCACCGCGGTCTGGACCAGGCGCCGGGCCGCGCCGCCTCTGGCCGCGGTCAGCACCGCCCCGCCGGTCATGGCCGTGCCTCCGCGTCCGGCCGTACGCCCGCGGTGTCGCTGGCGATGCGTCCGTCCAGCAGCCGCACCGTCCGCCGGGCATACCGGGCGGCCAGCTCCGGGCTGTGCGTGACCAGGACCAGGGTCTGCCCGGCGGCGTTCAGGTCCAGCAGCAGCCGGCCGATCTCTTCCCCGGTCGCGGTGTCGACCGCTCCGGTCGGCTCGTCGGCCAGCAGCACCGTGGGCTGGTTGATCAGCGCGCGGGCGATCGCCACCCGCTGCCGCTCACCGCCGGACAGCCGCGCCGGGTAGGTGTTGCGGTACCGGTCGATGCCCAGCCGCTCCAGCAGCTCGGCGCATCTGGCGCGGGACTTGCGCCGGGAGGTGCCGACGAGCTGGGCCGGCAGCAGCACGTTGCCGGTCACCGTCAGGTCATCGAGCAGGTTGAAGAACTGGAAGATCATCCCGACCTGGGTGCGCCGGTACCGGGCGGTCCTGGTTTCGCCAAGGGTGTCCACCCGCTGCCCGGCCACCGCGACCGTCCCGCTGGTCGGCTTGTCCAGCCCGGCGATAAGGTTCAGCAGCGTCGATTTCCCGCTGCCGGACGGTCCCATCACCGCCACCGCCTCACCCGCCGCGACGGCCAGGCTGACCCGGTCCAGAGCCGGGTCAGCGCCCGCGGCATAGCGTTTTGTCACCTCGCCGATGTCGATCAGGGCATCCACTGCCCACCTGCCTTCCTTTCATCACGCGGCCAGTTGCCGGAGGCGCGGCCAGCGTGCCCCCGCGGTCACGTTGTACGGCAATGGCCATAACCTGCCCGTAACGCTGTTACGCCGCTGTTATCGCAGGCCAGGCAAGCTGGAAAGACAGCAGGAGGTCCACATCCGGCGCGGGAGGCGTGATGAGGGTGCTGGTGGTCGAGGATCACGCCAAGCTGGCGCTGGCGATCGCGGCCTTGCTGCGCCGCGAGGGCATCGCGGCCGACGTCTGTTTCGACGGTACTGACGCGCTGGAAAAGGCCTCGGTGAACCGGTATGACGTGATCGTGCTTGACCGTGACCTGCCCGGCGTGCACGGCGACGACGTATGCCGCCAGCTGGCCGTCGGCGGGGGCAGCAGCGGGGTGCTGATGCTGACCGCCTCAGCCACGGTCGAGGACCGGGTGGAGGGCCTGGGCCTGGGCGCGGACGACTACCTGCCAAAACCGTTCAACATCGCGGAGCTGACCGCCCGCATCAGGGCGCTGGCCCGCCGGACCCGGCCCGCGCTGCCCCCCGTGCTCACCCGCGGTGACCTGCGGCTGGACCCGGCTCGCCGGGAGGCCGCCCGCGCGGGGCGGTCGCTACCGCTCAGCCCCAAGGAGTTCGGCGTGCTCGAGGTACTGCTGGCCGCTGACGGCGCCGTGGTCTCGGCCGAGGAACTGCTGGAGCGAGTCTGGGACGAGGCCGCCGACCCGTTCACCAACACCGTCAAGATGACGCTCAGCAGGCTGCGCGCCAAGCTCGGCGACCCGCCGGTCATCACCACCGTCGCCCAGGCCGGCTACCGGATCAAGGCATCCTGATGCAGTCCTGCCTCCGGCTCCGGCCCGGCCGCGCGGCCGCCGGTCTCGCGGTCAGGCTGCCCCGCCGCACCGTAAGGCTGCGGCTGACCACCGTGTACGCCGCGCTGTTCCTGGCCTCCGGCACCGCGCTGCTGGCCATCACCAACATCCTGGCCCGCGGCCTGCCCTGGCACCATGACGTGGTCAGCCCGCCCGGCACCGGCCCGCGTGGCGCCGGGGCGTTCCGCCCCGCCACGCGCGACCTGTTGGCCCAGATAGCTGCCGACCACGCGACCGCGCTGAACCAGTTCCTGGCCGAGTCAGCGCTTGCGCTTGGCATCATGGCTGTGGCCTCGGTCGGCCTCGGCTGGCTGATGGCCGGCCGGATGCTGCGGCCGCTGCGGCAGATGACCGCCGCCGCCCGGGCGATCTCCGAAGACAACCTGCACCAGCGGCTGGCCGTGGCAGGACCCGGTGACGAGCTCAAAGACCTCGGCGAGGTCATCGACGCCCTGCTGGCCCGCCTGGAGGCCGCCTTCACCGCCCAGCGCGACTTCGTCGCCAGCGCCTCCCACGAGCTGCGCACCCCACTCACCCTGACCCGCACCCTGCTCCAGATGGCCATCACCAACCCCCGCCCCACCCTCGCCGCCTACCGCGCTACCTGCCAGGATCTGCTAGACGCGAACGACCAGCAGGAACAGCTCATCGAAGCGCTGCTCACCCTGGCCCGCAGCCAGCGCGGCCTGGACCGGCGCGAGCACCTCGACCTCGGCAGCATCACCGCCAGCGTGCTGCGCACGCGCGAACCGGAAGCCGCCGGGCGCGGGGTGACGATGAGCACCTCCATCAGCCCCGCACCCGTCTTCGGTGACGCCCGGCTGCTGCAACGACTGGCCGCCAACCTGATCGACAACGCCATCCAGCACAACATCCCAGGCGGCCAGGCCGACATCCAGGTCACCGCCGCGGACGGCCGCGCCCGGGTGACGGTCGCCAACACCGGCCCAGTCATCCCCGCCGATCAGGTGACCAGGCTGCTGGAACCGTTCCAGCGGCTCCCGGACGCCCGTTCCGCCGACGCCGACGGCCTCGGGCTGGGCCTGTCCATCGCCGCCGCCATCGCCAAAGCGCACCATGCTGTCCTTGCCGTCAGCCCCGCCCTGCATGGCGGCCTCAGCATCGAGATCAGGTTCCCGCCAGCCGACGGCCGGTGTAAAGGACCGTCAAGAAGGGGCGAGTGACTTCGCCGCCGAAATCGCGCTCGGCAATCGCGTGAATGCCGTCAAGGAGAGAACGCCGTTCGGCTGGGGGACGCCGGCGGACTTCGATCAGCGATCCGTAGAAGGCGCGGATCTGGGCGGACGTGAACCGGACCGATGACCGGATCAGCTGGCTGCGCACGTCTTCGAAGCCGCCGAGGTGTTCCAGGTCAAGGCTGCGCTGCGCCGTATCGAGCTGGAATGACGAACGCCGTCGCTGGCCGCCCAGGTCGGCGTCACCGAGCAAGCGGGCGGTTGCGTCCCGGAACGGGTCGGGCCGGTCGGGGTCATCGAAGATCGTCCACCACAGCGCCACCCACCCGCCTGGCCGCACGCTCTGGCCGAGCTTCGGCAGCCCTGACGCCTGGTCGACCCAGTGGAACGAGGTCGCCGCCACCGCCAGGTCGAAGGCGGCCCCGCGCAGGGCGGCCTGTTCGAAAGTGCCGCCCAGGACCTCGAGGTGGGGACCGGCCAGGGTTCTGGTGAGGAATTTCGCCATTCCCGCGTCGGGCTCGACTGCGACAACCTTGGCTCCCTGGGCGAGAAGCCGCCTGGTCACCAATCCGGTGCCCGGACCGATCTCCAAGACCTCGGATCCAGAGTTAAGGCCGCACCGGCCTCGCAGGACGTCGTACACCTGCTCGGGATAATCAGGACGGCCCCGAGCGTAGCCAGCGGGATCGCTGCCGTAGACGTGACGGGCGGCCACGCGCAGCGAAGCCGACGAGGCCGCCTGCTGCGGACCGCTGTCGCTCACGCCCATCAGCGCAGGCCCATGGTGGAGTCGGAGATCGAGCGTGGGTCGCGGGGGCGCCAGGCGCCGCGGGCCGCGGCGGCCAGGAAGGCGTCAACGGCGCGGTTGAAGGCGTCGGGTTCCTCGAGGTTGGCGGTGTGGCCGGTGCGGGGCATCACGACCAGGCCGGACGCCGGGATCGTCCGCTTGAGCATCAGCGCCGGTGCCAGGCAGCCGTCGTCCTCGTCGCCGACCAGGATCAGCACCGGGACGCGCACCTTGGCCAGGTCGTCGGTCAGTGAGTACAGGGACGGGCGGGCGGCCTGGACGCCGCGCATGGTCAGCGCGCTGCCCAGGGATGAGTGCCCGGCCAGCGCGGCGGCGAACTCGGCCCAGCCGCGGGGGTTTTTGTTCTGGAACTGGACCCGGGCCGGGCCGACCGCATAGGTTTCGGCCACCTTGGCCGCCCCCGAAACCTCAAAGGCGTCCGCGACCGCGCGCGACTCGGCCCGGAACACGGCGGCGCGTTCCGGAGCCCGCCCCGGCGATCACCGCCGAGCGGACCCGGTCCGGGTGGTACATGGCCAGGTGAAGCGTGGTGAACCCGCCCATCGATAGGCCGGCCACGTTCGCCGTCCTTATACCCAAGCCGTCGAGCACCGCGACCGCGTCGGCGACGGCCCGTGCCTGGGAGTACGCGGCCGGGTCGGCGGGCACGTCCGAGGGAGGGTAGCCGCGGGCGGCGTAGGTGACGCAGCGGTAGGCGGCGGAGAAGTACCTGACCTGCGGCTCCCAGCTGCGGTGATCCCCGGCGAACTCGTGGATGAACAGCAGTGGCTCCCCCTGGCCGGTTTCCTCGGCGTACAGCGCGACGCCGTCGTCGGTCACGATCCGCGGCATGTCCTACTCCTCTGGCAGCGGGGGCGCGTCCATGATGTGCCGGTAGGTGCGAGAGGACGCGGCGGCGGCGTTCCCCTCGGCCAGCGCGGCCAAGATCTCGTCGTGCTGGCTGGCGGACTCGGCGTGGCTGCGGGACACCCGGGGTCCGCCGTGCAGCGCCGCCCACAGCAGCCGCATCAGCGACAGCAGCAGCGGGCTGCGGGCGTACTCATAGATGGCAAAGTGGAAGTCGCGGTTCAGCTCGGCGTACTTGGGATCGTCGTCGGGCAGCGCGCGCATCTGGTCGTTCAGCTCCCGCAGGCGGGCCAGGCTGGCCGCGTCGATCTTGCGGGCGGCCAGTGACGCGCCGAGCGATTCGAGCGCCGCGCGGATCTGGAAGTTGTCCTCGACCCGGCCGGCCTCCGGCTCCACCACGGTGAAGCCGCGATGGGTGTCGCATACCAGCAGCCCCTCGGACTCCAGCCGGCGCATCGCCTCCCGGACCGGGGTCTGGCTGACCCCGAACCGCTGGGCCAGATCGCGCTGCCGCAGCTGCTCGCCCGGGGCAAGCTCACCGGTAATGACCAGCTCGCGGATGAGCGCGGCGACCAGGTCGGTCTTGCTGACATAGCCCTCGGGGGTCATCTCAGGTGCCTTCCTCGTACAGCCGGCGGACACGGGCCGGGGTGAGCGGCAGCCGTCCGACGCTGCCCGCCAGGCCGAGCGCGTCCCTGACCGCGTTCGCCACCGCGGCGCCGACCGCGTTGACGCCTCCCTCGCCCGCGCCCATCACGCCGAGCGGGTTGCCCGGGGCCGGGGCGTCCGTTGATATCAATATGTCGACAGCCGGGATTTCGGCCGCGGTCGGCATGCGGTACTCGATGAAGCTGATCGCCTGCGGCTGACCCGCGTCGTCGTAGCCGAACTCCTCGAACAACGCCCCGCCGATGTCCTGGGCCACGCCGCCACGTAGCTGGCCCTCGACCAGCATCGGGTTGACGGCCCGGCCCACCTCGTAGGCCACCAGGTAGCGCTGCACCCGAACCCGCCCGGTGCCCGGGTCGACCTCGACCACCGCGGCGTGCGCGCCGTAGGGGTAGGTCATGTGCGAGACCTCGAAGCGGCGGCGAGCCGACAGGCCGGCCGGCTCGCCGGGCCTCAGGTACCCGCCGGCCGGGACGGCGGCCCGCGCGATCTCGGCCAGGCTAACCCCGGCGGTTTCCGGGTCGCCGCGCACCGTGACCGCGCCGTCACGGACCTCCAGGTCCGCGGTGTCGATCTCGAGGATCCGCGCGGCCAGCTCGATCGCCCGGTCCCTGACCGCTGTCGCCGCCAGGTGGACCGCGCTGCCGCCCACCACCGTGGACCGGGACGCCCAAGACCCGGCGCCGAACGGCTGGGCGGACGTGTCGCCCGCGGTGACGCGGACGACGCGCGGGTCGACGCCGAGCGCGTCCGCGGCGATCTGCGCCAGCACCGTCTCGATGCCCTGGCCCACCGAGGTTCCGCCGGAGTACACGTGCACGGCGCCGGACTTGCTCACGGTCACGTCCGCGGTCTCCTGCGGGCCGAGGCCGCTCTTCTCCACGAACATGGCCAGGCCGAAGCCGCGCAGCCGACCGGACGCTGTGCTGGAGTGGGCTGCGGCGGCGGGGACCTGGGCGCGGTAGCCGAGGCGGTCGGCCCCAGATACCAGGGCGTCGAGCAGGGCCGGGTAGTCGCCTGTGTCCAGGATCAGGTCGGTGCCCAGCGTGGCGATCGGGCGGCGGTGCGGTATCTCGTCCCTGGTGAGCAGGTTGCGGCGGCGCAGCTCGATCCGGTCAAGGCCGAGCCGGCCGGCGGCCACGTCGATCAGATGCTCGCGGGCCGCGGTGCCCTCGAACCGGCCAGGCGCCCGGTAGGTGCCGCAGGGCGTCTTGTTGGTGAGGATCACCCGCACCCGGCCCAGGTAGGCGGGCACCCGGTAGGGGCCGGGCAGCATGGCCACGGTCAGCTCGGGCACCGCGACGCCGTGGGTCCGGCAGTACGCGCCGTTGTCGTGCGTGACGTCGTCCTGGAGGCCCAGAATGCGGCCGTCGGCGTCGAAGGCGGCGGCGATGCAGTGATGCTGCTGGCGTGAGTGGTTGACCGCGACCAGGTGCTCGGCCCGGTCTTCGGCCCACTTGACGGGGCGGCCCAGGGTAAGGCAAAGCCAGGGGATGAGGAAGTCCTCGGGGTAGAACTCGCCCCTGACCCCGAACCCGCCGCCCGCGTCGACGGCGTGCACGCGGATCAGCGTCTCGTCCATGCCGAGCATGCCGGCCAGCAGGTCACGATTCCAGACCGGCACCTTGGTCATGCCGAAGATGTCAAGCGACCCGTGCTCCCGGTCGGGGACCGCGAGCAGGCAGCGTGGCTCGAGCGGCACCCCGCTGTGCCGGCCGATAGCAAGCTCGATCCGTACGACATGGCGGGCCTGCGTGAAGGCGGCCTCGACATCGCCGTAGCCACGGGTCAGTTCGGCCGCCACCGGGGCGTCGGCACTTCGGGCGTCGAGCACCACGGACCGTTCGGCAAAATCCATCTCCACCAGTTCGGCGGCGTCCTCGCAGGCGTACGGATCCTCGCCGATCACGACGGCCAGCGGCTCTCCCACATAGCGGACCTCGGTATGGGCCAGCACCGGCTGCAGGTAACCGCGGAGGTCAGGGCCTGGCACGGTCAGGCGGACGGGGATGACCAGGTCCGGGGGCAGGTCCGCGGCGGTGATGACGGCGGTGATCCGCGGGGCCGAAGCGGCTTTGGCCACGTCGAGGTGCGTGATGTCACCATGGGCGAGGGGAGACCGGACGATCCGGGCCCACAGCTGGCCGGGGACGCTGATGTCGTCGCCGAACCGGCCCCGGCCGCGCAGCAGCCGAGGGTCCTCTTTCCTCGGCAGGCGGGCGCCGATCACACTCACGTTCGTTCCCGGCGGGCCTGCGCGGTGGCCAGGACGGCTTCGATGATGCCCTGGTAGCCGGTGCAGCGGCACAGGTTGGAGGCGATGAGCTCGCGGGCCGCCTCGGCGGTCAGGTCCGCGCCGGGCCCCGTGGCTCCGGATTCGGCCAGGTACGCCTCGATCAGCATGAGGAAGCCCGGGGTGCAGAACCCGCATTGCAGCGCGTGGTGATCGGTGAACGCCTGCTGTAGGTCCGACAGCGCCTCCCCGTCGGCCAGCCCCTCGACGGTCAAGACCTCGGCGCCGTCGGCCTGGACCCCGAATACCAGGCAGGCCCGGACCGGCTGACCGTCGAGGATGACCGTGCACGCGCCGCAGATGCCGTGCTCGCAACCCAGGTGGGTACCGGTGTAGCCCAGGTCGTGGCGGAGCATGTCGGCCAGCGTACGTCGGGCCTCCACGGCCAGTTCGTGGTGCCGGCCATTGACCCGCAGGGTGATCCGATGCACGTCGTTCACCGGGCGCCTCCATGATCGCGAAGGGCGGCGCTCAGGTCCTGCGGCAGCACCGGGATGTGATCGAAGCACATGCCCATAGTCGACAAAGCGTCATTGATGGCGCCAAGGACGGCGGCCGGGGCCCCGATCATGCCGCCCTCCCCCATGCCCTTCGCCCCTGTCTCGCTGAATTGGGACGGCGTCTGCAGGTGAACGATGTCGATATCGCACATCTCCGCCGCCGTGGGCGCCAGGTAGTCCATCAGCGTGGCGCTGGCCGGCTGCCCGCCGCTATCGAAACAGATCCGTTCGAGCAGCGCGGCCGCCGCGCCCTGGGTCACGCCGCCGCGGACCTGGCCGTCGACCACCACCGGATTGACGATCACGCCGCAGTCTTCGACGACCAGGTACCTGTGCAGCCTGATTCCGCAGGTACCAGGGTCGATCACGACCATGGCCACGTGGCAGGCGTTGGAGAAGGTGCCGGGCGGGTCGAACGAGGCGCGGGCCTCAAGGCCATACCGCAGGTCCTCGGCCAGCCGGTGGGCCTGGAAATGGACGACCCGGGCCAGTTCCGGAATGGGGATCGCGGCGGATGCGTCGCCTCGGATCCTGGCGGTGCCCTCGGCCAGTTCCACGTCGGCCGGGCTGGCCTCGAGCAATTGCGCGGCGACGCGTTTGAGTTGGGCCGCGACGATGTCGGCGGCGCGGCCTGCGGCGCCGCCGCCGATAACCACCGAACGACTCCCCCACGTTCCCCAGCCATAGGAGGTCAGGTCGGTGTCGCCCTGGCGCAGCTTCACGTTCCCTGGGTGCACGCCCAGCCGGTCGGCCACGATCTGGGCGAACGTGGTCTCGTGCCCCTGGCCGTGGCCGCAGGTCCCGGTGGTGATGATCACCTCGCCGGTCGGGTCCATCCGGACCAGGGCGGTGTCGTAGCCGGGGGTCATCCCCATCCGGCGCTGCGACATCGTCGGCGTGCCGTAGGCGGTGCGCTCGGAGAAGCAGGCATACCCGATCCCTGCGAGCCGTCCCTGGTGCCTAAGCCGGGCCCTTTCGGCCGGCCATCCGCGATTGCGGACATGCTCTTCGGCCAGGTCGAGGGCCTCGCGGTAGCTGCCCTCGTCGTAGGTGATCTTGTTGACGCCGGTGTAGGGGAACTCGCCGGGCCCGATGAGGTTGCGCCGCCTGAGTTGCAATGAGTCGAGCCCGAGCGCGGCCGCGGCCTTGTCCATCAGCCGCTCCATGACCGCTACGATCTGCGGCCTGGACACTCCCCGGTACGGGGCGGACGGAGCCTTGTTGGTGGCAATGGCCCGGCCTCGGGCACGGTAGGCCGGGACCTTGTAGACGCCGGGAAGTTCGGTCGCGGCCATCAGCGGCTCGACCGCGCAGGTGAACGGGAACACCGAGTACGCGCCGGTGTCGCAGTCGATGTCGGCGTCCAGGGCCAGGATCCTGCCGTCGCCGTCGAATGCGGCCCTGGTGCGGTAGCGCTGCTCATGGCCGTGGAAGGAGGCGGTCAGGTTCTCCTGCCTGTCCTCGGACCAGCGCACCGGCCGCCGCAGCCGCAGCGCGGCCGCCGCGACCGCCACCTCCTCCCGGCCCACCACGCACTTCAGGCCGAACCCCCCGCCGACGTCCGGGGCGATCACCCGTATCGCGCGCTCCGGTAGTTCGAGCGCCTGCGCGATCCCGGACCGGACCTGGTGCGGGACCTGGGTGGACACGTGCACGACCAACTGGTCGTCGCGGTCATCCCACTCGGCCAGGCAAGCCCGTCCCTCCAGCGGCAGCGCGGCGACCCGGGCGCTGGCGAAGGACGCGGTGACGGTCAGCGCCGCGCCGGCGAAGATCGCGGCGAGCCGGTCATCGTCGAACATCAGCAGGTCGACCATGCGGTTGCCGTCGGCCTGCTCATGCAGCCTCGGCGCGTCCGGTGCCTGGGCCTGTTCGATGCCGGTCACCGCGGGCCGCGGGTCCCAGTCCACCTCCACCAGTTCAGCCGCGTCCTCGGCTAGATAGGGATCGTCGGCGATCACCACCGCCACCGGTTCGCCGGCGAACCGGACCACCTCCCCGGCCAGGATCGGCATCTGGGTGGGCACGAACTCCTCGCGTTCCAGCGTGGCCAGCAGGTAAGGATGGCCGAGGCTGGCGGCGGTGAAGACGGCGGCCACGCCGTCATACTTCACGGCGGCGTCGGCATTGATGGCACCGACCCTGGCGTGCGCGTGCGGGCTGCGGACGAAGGCCGCGTGCAGCAATCCCGGCCGGGCGAGGTCGGCCGTGAAACGGCCCCGGCCGAGTAGCAACCGGCGGTCCTCCTTCCGAGGCACCGCGGCGCCGACCCACTGGCTCACGCGTTACCCCTTCGCTGGCTTCGCTCGCCCGCCTCGGCCAGGGCACGTGATACCAACGTGGTGGTCAGCCGGCGCCGGTACTCGCTGCTGCCGTGGATGTCGTCCGGCGGGTCGATCTGGCTCGCGGCGTGCTCGCCCATGGCCTGCCAGGTCTTCGGGTCGGCGGGCTGGCCCATCAGCGCGTCGGCCGCGACCGGGACGGGCTGCGGGCCGACCCCGCCGAGCACCACCCGCCCGGACCGGCAGACGCCGCCGTCGATGTCCACGGTCACCGCGGCGGCCACGATCGCGAAGTCCCCCTGCCGCGGAGCAAACTCGGTGAGCACGGCGTTCGGCTCCGGCCTCGGGAACCGTACCTCGGTGATCATCTCCTCCGAGCTGGCCGCGGTGGTGTAGTAGCCCTGGAAGAACTCCGCGGCCGGGATTTCACGACGTCCTTCCGGCCCGATCAGCATGATCTGCGCACCGAGGAGCACTGCGAGCAGGCACCACTCCGAGGCCGGGTCCGCGTGCGCGATGCTGCCGCCGAACGTGCCGCGGCTGCGGATCGGGTAGTGCCCGATCCAGCCGGCCGAACGAGGCAGCACTCCGAAGCCGTTGTGCACGGCGGCATCGCGGCTGGTCTCGACCGCGCGGTGCGTGGTCAGCGCGCCGACGCTCAGGCCGTCCCCGTCGGCCCGCAGGTAGGACAGGCCCTCGATCCTGGTCACGTCGACCAGCGCGGCCGGTCGGGCCAGCCGGAAGTTCATCATCGGGACCAGGCTGAGCCCTCCGGCCAGGATCTTGGCTTCGTCGCCGAGTTCGGCCAGCAGCGCGACCGCTTCGCCCACGCTGTGTGCCCGGTGGTAGGCAAACGGCGCTGGCTTCAACTCATGCGCTCCTCAAGACTGCCGGTCCATTTGGTATACCATATTTCAGACCTTCCGGGAGCCCGCTAATGTCCCATCCTCAGCTGCTGGCCGAGCATCATGCGGTCGGCTATGGGTGGCTACGCCTGGCCCGGCCGGAACGGCGGAACGCCCTGGACCCGGGCCTGCTGGCGGCGGTAAGGGACGCGCTCGCGGCCGAGCCCGAGGCGCCCGTCCTGCTCGGCAGCGCTGACCCAACGGTGTTCTGCGCCGGTGCCGACTTGTCTATTTCTGATTCCGAACGAGCCGTGGTATCAGATCTGGTCTACCAGACGTGCGAAACCATGGTGACCAGGCCGGGACCGGTGATCGCCGTGGTCACCGGGGCAGCAGTTTGGCGGCGGGGCGCAGCTTGCGGCAGCGGCGGATATCAGGATCGCGGGTCCCAGCGCGCGGCTGAGATGGATCGGGCCGCCCGGCGTGGACCTGGCGGTAGGTGCCTGGCTGCTGCCCGACCTGGTCGGCCGCGCCGCGGCCCTCGATATCACGCTGACCGGTCGCTGGGTCGACGCCGCAGAGGCACTCGCCCTTGGACTGGTCAGCCGCGTCACCGACGATCCCGAACACGCCGCCGAGCAGATCGCCGCCGACATGGCCGCCCGCGTGACTGGTGGCGTGGTCGGAGCCGGGGTCAAGGCGGTGATGGCGGCAGGCGGCCTGCTGGACCGGTTGCGCGCGGAAAGGGAGGCCAACCGTTCGGCCTGGGCCAGGGTGACCGCCGTTGGTCCCTGACCCGAACCCGACTGGTTACCTGGACTCTGCTTACGTGGACTCCGCTTATCTGGACTCCGGTTACCTGGACTGGAGCCTGGCCGGCTGGCGGGAGCACCTGCCGGGGGTCGCCGATATAGGGGCACTCGCGGCCGGATGGGGCGACGACACGATCCCGGCGCTGGCCGCCGCGGCGGCGGCCGCGACGCCAGGGAAGGTGGCCGTTACCGTGGATGGGGAGCAGGTGACCCACGCCGGGCTGGATGACGCCGCGACCCGGGTGGCGGGCTGGCTGACCGGGCGGGTGCGGCCCGGTGACCGGGTCCTGCTCGCGGCACCCGCCAGCGTCGGCTTCGTTCGCTGCTACATGGGGGCCCTGCGGGCCGGAGCCGCGGTCGTGCTCGCCAACCCCGGCTCCACGGCGGCCGAACTCGGCCACCTGGTCGCCGACTCGGGCGCGGTGCTGGCCTTCGCTGGTGCCGGGCCCGCCCGGCTGCTTTCCGGGCTGGGCTCTTTGCTTACGGTCGACGTCGGGGACCTGCCATCCGGCGGTCGCCGGGCAGAGGGAACCGCGGTCGGCCCGGGCGACGTCGCGCTGCTCGCCTACACCTCGGGCACCACGGGCAAGCCCAAGGGCGTTCCGCTGACCCACCGCCACTGGCGGTCTCGATCCGCTCGGCCATGGCGGCCTGGCGCTGGAGCGCGGATGACGTGCTGATGCACGCACTGCCGCTGTATCACCAGCATGGCCTCAGCGGCGTGCACGCGGCGCTGATCGCGGGAGGAACGGTGCACATCAGATCACAATTCTCCCCCGCCGACCTGGCGCATGCGATAGCGGACACGGATGCCACCGCGTTGTTCGGCGTGCCCACCATCTATCAGTCTCTGATGGCGGCGGACATGGCCATGGCCCCGCTGCGGCGTCTGCGGCTGGCGGTGTGCGGCTCGGCGCCGCTCAGCCCTGCGCTTGCGGACCGGCTGGCCGGGGAGCTCGGGCGAGTGCCGCTGATCAGGTACGGCACGACCGAGACCGGGCTGAACGTGTCCAACCCGCTCGACGAGCCGCCCGGCGACACGGTCGGAGTGCCATTGCCCGGCGTGATGGCCAGGATCTGGGGCGCGGACGGAGCCAGCGCGGACGGACCCAGCGCGGCCGGACCTGGCGTGGGCGGACCTGGCGTGGGCGGCGAGATCCAGATCCGGGGACCCCAAGTGTTCGCGGGCTACTGGCGGGATCCGGCTGCCACGCGGACCGCCTTCACCCCGGATGGCTGGTTCCGTACCGGTGACATCGGGGCCGTGGACCCGGCCACGGGACACCTGGCCATCCGCGGCCGGATCAAGGAGATGATCATCACCGGCGGGCTGAACGTCTACCCGCGCGAGGTCGAGATCGCACTCGAGGAGCACCCGTCGGTGGCCGAGGCGGCGGTCGCGGGCGTCCCCCACGAGCGGTGGGGCGAGCAGGTGACCGCCTGGGTCGTCCTGCGAGATGGGCACGGGTTCGACGAGGCCTCCCTCATCGCGCATGCCCGAGAGCGGCTGGCCGGGTATAAGTGTCCCAAGCAGGTGTTCAAGCTGACGGCCCTGCCCCGCAACCACGTCGGCAAGCTTGTCCGCAGCGCCCTGCGCTGAAGGCCTACGAACGCTCAGGGAGGAGAGGTGGCCGGGCTGACTGTTCGCCAAGGCGAGCTGGTCGTGACGGTGGAACCGGGCGAGAAGCGGCGCCTCACGTGGTTCGGGCTCCGGACGTCGAGGAGCAAGCTCCTGGACGGGCTGGAGCTGCGAGTTCCGCTGGCCGATGTGGCCGGGGTACATGTCTCGGATGCGTACTGGGAACTGCGGGAGCAGATGGATGCCCGCAACACCACGAGGGAGGCGCAGACGAGAGGGACCTATGAGCCGTCGGATATGCAGCCATGGATCGGCATCTTCCACGTGACCGAGGACGGGGTGACGAAGAAGAAGCTGTGTTTCATCTATGGCCAGCACAGCACGGTGGTCGCCGTGGATCTTAAAGGGGGTACCGAGACTCCGTTCTCCAGCCTGGTGGTCACCTGTCTTCCGTACACGACCGATTCGGTCGCAGCGAGCATCAAGGCGGCTGCCGGGCTGGCTTAGCCGGGTTGTTAACTCGCCGGCTGCCGGACGGCCTGGATCTGGGTGGTCTGGGCAACCAGGCGCTGCGCGGAATCGTACAGGCTGGTCTGGGCGGTGACCGTGGTGCGGCCGCGATGCAGCGGCACGGCCACCGCACGCACGGTTCCGCTGCTGACCGGGCGGAACAGCTGGCTGGTTGAGGTGATTGTGGCCGTCGTGGCGCCCTCCGGCAGGCCGAGGAACGTCACCACCGCTCCCGCGGTGTCGGCCAGCGACATCAAGGCTCCGCCATGCATGATCCCGCCGGAGGTGCACAGGTGCGGTGCCCAGTCCAGGTGCGCGATCACCCGGTCCGCGCTGGCCTCGTCAACGACCAAGCCGATGTGCCCGACAAATGGCATGATTGCGCCCACGGCGTTCAGATCAGCGGACATAGAGCGAGCTTATTCCGGCTAGCCTCCGCCGACTCACTGGTCCAGCTTTTACGCGGCGGCCAGCCACGATAACCGCAACGTCGTTCGGCCCGGGAGTCACCGCCAGGGAAGGGGCAACCTCGCGCGGACCTCAGCCGACTGCCAGTCGACGACCACCTCGATCCAATCGGTGTCCCGGCCGAGCGGCGGCACCACCACCGCGTCCATCGTGATCTCGCCGTCCTCATCCGCGCTGCCGCCGACGCTGGTGGCGTGCCACCACCCTCCGCTGTCGCGGATCCAGATCACCGGCCAGGTATTCAGCTCGAACGATCCGCCCCCGGTCGCGCCGCTGGCGTGCATGAACACGACGGTGCGGTCCCCGGAGTCGTGCAAGCCGAGGACCGCGAGCCGGATCCCGTCGACTTCGGGCAGTGCGACGGCGGCCGCGGCGGAGCGGGCCGCTCCCGCTGTCTGTATGCCCCGCGCCGCCTGGAGG
>Ga0335074_10001473_pt1 | contig 31919 bp, 21 predicted proteins | sample Lox_Sample_23_FD_206715 | JGI IMG/M metagenome (GOLD analysis project Ga0335074, IMG submission 206715) | Soil microbial communities from Loxahatchee National Wildlife Refuge, Florida, United States - Lox_Sample_2.3 | ecosystem: Environmental > Terrestrial > Soil > Wetlands | place: USA... | reverse complement strand
CTCGTGCGGGCGCTGGGGCTGCTCCGGGCGAACTCGCTGGCCCGCGGCCACTCCGGCGTCCGGGCGGAGGTCGTCGAACGCCTGCTCGACCTGCTCAACCACGGGCTCGTGCCGTGGATCCCGGAGCAGGGCTCGGTGGGCGCCTCCGGCGACCTCGCGCCCCTCGCGCACCTCGCCCTCGCCCTGATCGGGGAGGGCGCGTTCGTCGCGCCCCGCACCGGCGCCCGGGAGGCCGCGGCGGAGGCGCTCGCCCGGGAACGGATCCCTCCGCTCCAGCTCGCCGAGAAGGAGGGCGTCGCGCTGCTCAACGGGACGGCGCTCATGACCGCCTACCTCGCGCTCGCCGTCGCCGACGCGCGGGGGCTCTGGGACGCCGCGGCCGTGGCGGCGGCGCTCGCGTTCGACGCGCTCGAGGGCCACCCGGCGGCGCTCGACGACCGCCTGGGGGAGGTGCGGAACGCGCCGGACCAGCGGGCGAGCGCGGCCGCGCTGCGCGCCCTGCTCGAGGGCAGCACGCTCGCTTCGCACCGGAAGGACTGGACGGGCCAGGACGCCTACACGCTGCGCTGCCTCCCGCAGGTCCTCGGGGCCGTGCGGCTCGCCATCGGGGTCGCCGAGGCGGTCGTGGTCCCGGAGCTGAACGCGGTCACCGACAACCCGGTCGTCTTCGGCGACGAGTTCGTGAGCGGTGGGAACTTCCACGGCCAGCCGCTCGCCTTCGCGCTCGACAGCCTCGCGATCGCCGTCCAGTACCTCGCCGCCTTCTCCGAGCGCCGACTCTCCCGCCTCCTCCACCCGGCGCTCAACCGCGGGCTGCCCGCGTTCCTCGCGCCCGAGCCCGGCGTGAGCTCCGGGTTCATGGTGCCCCAGTACCTCGCGGCGGCCCTCGTGAACGAGAACCTGACGCTCGTCCACCCGGCGAGCGCCGGCAGCCTCCCGACCTCGGCCGACCAGGAGGATTTCGTGAGCATGGGCCCGTGGGCCGGCGCGAAGCTCGCCCGCATCCTCACGAACACGCGTCGGGTCGTCGCGATCGAGTGGATGGTCGCCGGCGCCGCCCTCGAGCAGCGCCGCCCGAGGACCGGCGGACGCGGCAGCGAGGCGGCGCTCGCGGCCCTGAGGGCCCGGGTCGCCCCGTGGGCGCGCGACCGGAGCCCGGCCGACGACATCGAGCGGCTCGCGGCCGCGATCGCGACCGGGGAGCTCGTCGACGAGGTCCGTCGGGCCGCCCCGTTCTAGGCTCTCCTACGTTGCGGGAAGCGGCGGCCGGGCCGGCGGATCGGCCCCCTTCGGAAAGGCGACCGTCTGGCCGCAGGCGGGGCAGGTGTACTCGCCGACCCCGCCGTGGCGCAGCGGCGTACGGCACTTCGGGCAGGCGATCGGGCTCGAGGTGACCCAGGCGGCGAACAGCTCCTGCGCCCGGCGGTCGGAGAGGCTCGTCGTCCCCCCGACGGGCGACGCGGTCGGGACGGCCGGAGCGGCCCGGGGCGGGGCGGCGGGCTCGCCCCCGGTCGCGAGCCGGGAGGAGGAGAGGCGTCCGCACTGCGGGCAGACGTGGAGGCTCGCGGACCCGGTCGCGAGCAGCGGAACGCGGCAGGTCGGACAGAGCGTCTTGAGGCCGGTCGGAGTGAGCGTCGGGGTCGGCCCCCGGGGCGCAGCGTTCGGGAGCGGCGGCGGCGCGGGATCGGGACTCGAGGCCGCCGGGGCCGGCGCCGGCGGGAGCGCCCAGCGGACGACCCGGCGGCCGGGATCGTACTGGAGCGGGGTGCCCACGCGATCGAGCTCGTGGGCGAGCAGCTTCTCGGCCTTCCGCTCGCGCCAGGCGAGGGCCGCCGCGAGGCCGGGGACGCTCGTGGTCCCGAGCGAGCGGACGGTCGCCCGGAGGCGTTCGAGGTCCTGCGGCGAGGGGCCGAAGAGGCCGGCCATCGCGGAGCAGCCGGCGGAACCTCAAAAGAACCTATCGCTCGAGCGGCACGGATGGTAGGCACCGGCGGACGCTCCGGGTCTCTTGGACGGTGCCACCCAGAGAGTTCCGCCGATGCCCGAGGCCAACCTATGGTACTCCTCACCACTCTATATAGCTATCCGGGGCGCCGGAGGGTGGTCGCTGGGGGTCCCGGACGCCGAACCGGGGGTCTCCGGGGCCGTCCGGGGGACCCAAAATTCCTTTAACGCCGGACGAACTCGTTCCCGTCGGCGGTCCGGGTCCGCCAGAGATGGAAGCCGTCCCTCGTACGTCGCCTCGAGCGTCTGCGCTAGCGCCGACCGCCCCCGCGCCGCTGCCGACGAACGTGCCGGCCCTCCTGGCCGTCGCGGACCCCGACACACGCCTTCTCGTGAAGGGGCTCCTTCGGCTGCTGCGTCATCCGGTGCGCGCGGAGGCCGCCGACGCGGAGGAGCTCGAGCGGCTTCCGACCGTGGACGAGACGACGGTCGTGCTGCTCGAGGTCGATCCGACGTTCGACGGATGGGAGCCGGGCCTGCGGGCGATCGTGCACCGCCACCCGCTCGGCCGGACGATCGTGCTCAGCCCCCGGGTCACGCCCGAGTTCACCGCCCGCGCCCGGGCCGCCGGCGCGCGCGCCGTGCTCGCCCGACCGTTCGCGATCCGCGAGCTCTCGACGGCGCTCGCCGCGGCGCTCGACGGCGCCCCGCGCCCCGGACGCGGCGCGTGAGCCCGGGCCCCGGAGGGCCCACGAGCCGCCGGACCTTCGCGGTCGCCCGCGGCACGGGGAGCCGGTCGAACTCGTCCGGCGTCACCCACCGCGTGCGCCGGGGGGCCGGCCGCGGCGCGACCCGGCCCTCGAAGACGTGCAGCTCCACGGCGAAGTGGGAGTACGCGTGCCGGACCACGCCGCGCGCCCGGAGGCGCGGGGCGGGGAGCCCGGTCTCCTCGCGAAGCTCCCGGCGGGCCGCCGCGATCGGCCGCTCGCCCCGCTCGACCTTGCCGCCGGGGTACTCGTAGAGGCCGCCGAGGAGGCCGCTCGGCGGTCGCCGCTGCACGAGCCATCGCCGCCCGTCCGAGAGCACGACGACCGCCGCCCGCACCCGCGGCCGGAGACGAGGGCGGCCCGGGGCCGGGATCGAGCCCGGGTCCGCGAGCTCGCGCCGCGCGCGGCAGTACCGGGCGACCGGGCACGTCGGGCAGCGCGGCGCCCGGGGCAGGCAGATCGTCTCCCCGAGCTCCATCACGGCCTCGTTGAAGGCGCCGGGCGCCCCGGGCGGCAGGACGGCGGCGAGCGCTGCCTCGAGCCGTCGCCGCACCGCGCCCGTGCGCACGTCGCCGCGTTCCGCGGTCCATCGGGCCGCCACGCGGAGGCCGTTCGCCTCGAGCGCGACGCACGGCCGCCCGAACGCCTGGCTCGCGATCGCGCGCGCGATGTACGGTCCGACGCCGGGGAGCGCCTCGAGCTCCGGCACCGTCGAGGGCAGGCGGCCCGCCCGTTCGGCGACCAGGATGCGGGCCGCGGTCCGCAGGCGCCGGGCCCGGGCGTAGTAGCCGGCCCCCTCCCAGACCTTGAGGACCGCCTCCTCGTCGGCGGCCGCGAGGGCGCCGACGCTCGGGAAGGCGGCGGTGAACCGCTCGAAGTACGGGACGGCCTGGGCGACGCGCGTCTGCTGCAGCAGCACCTCGGCGGCCCAGATCCGGTACGGGTCGCGGTCGCGGCGCCACGGCAGGGGCCGCGAGCGCGCGGCGAACCAGCCGAGGAGCGCGGGCGCGAGCCCCGGCGGCGGCACGGGCGTCCCGGGCCTCTCGCGCACGCCGTTCACGTGGGTCCGGTTGCGCGACGAGCCACAGGCTTAAAGAGAGGGCGGAATTCGAACGACCCCGAGGGGCCCCGATGGCGAATCCTCCCAGCGCGCCCGTCGTGGTGACCGACGCGACGTTCGACGCGGAGGTGATCCGCTCGCCGCTGCCGGTCGTGGTCGACTTCATGGCCGACTGGTGCCAGCCGTGCCGGGTCACCGAGCCGATGCTCCGCGAGCTCTCCGCCCGCCTGCAGGGGCGCGTCAAGTTCGCGACCGTGAACGTCGACGAGGCGGCGCACGTGGCCCGCTCCTTCGGGATCCACTCGATCCCGACGTACGTCTTCGTGCAGTCGGGGCAGGAGCGGGGCCGCGAGGTCGGCGTCGTCGATCCGGTCGAGTTCCGCGCGATCCTGCGCCGCGTCTTCGCGCCGGCGCCGCCCGTCAGTGGCGGAAGACGCGCCAGCCCGTGAAGTAGAGCGAGATCCCGTACCGCGTCGCCGCGGCGATCACCTCGGGGTCCCGAAGGCTGCCGCCGGGCTCGATGATCGCGGCGACCCCGGCCCGCCCCGCCGCCTCGACGCCGTCCGGGAACGGGAAGAACGCGTCCGAGGCGAGGACCGCTCCCTTCGCCCGATCGCCGGCGACCTCGACGGCGAGCTCGACCGCCTTCACGCGGGTCGGCTGGCCCGACCCGATCCCGACGGTCTTCGCCCCCTGCGCGAGGACGATGGCGTTCGACTTCGCATGCCGGACGACGCGCCAGGCGAAGTCGAGGGCGCAGGCGGCCTCGGGCGACGCCGGGGGCCCGGCGACGAGCTTGAAGTCGCCGGGCGCGAGCTGACGGCGGTCGACCTCCTGGAGCAGGAGGCGGCCGAGGGCGCTCTTCGCCTCCCAGCGCGGGGCGGCCGCCGGCGGCCCGACGCGCACGACCTTCACCTTCGTCCGGCCGGCGAGCGCCGCGAGCGTCGGGGGGCCGATCTCGGGGGCCGCGAGGAGGTCCACGAAGACCCCCTTGAGCGCCGCCAGGTCGGAAGGTTCGATCGGTCGGTTCACCGCCACCGCGCAGCCGTACCGCGCGACCGGGTCGGTCGCGATCGCGCGCTCGAGCGCCTCCCGCACCGTCGTGCCCGAGGCGACCCCGCACGGCGTCGCGTGCTTCACGACCGCGACGGACGGCGTCGGGAACTCCCCCACGATCGCGACCGCGGTGTCGAGGTCGAGGAGGTTCGTGAACGAGAGGGCGTCCCCCTTCACGAGGTCGATCGGGTCGGGCGCGAGGCCGACGCCCGCCGGGGCGACCGCCGCGTACGGCGCCGCCCGCTGGTGCGGGTTCTCGCCGTAGCGGAGCGTGAGCGGCTCGCGGCGGATCACGATCTCCGTCGGAAAGCCGTCCGGCGGAGCGAGCGGGCCGGCGATGCCCGCGGCGATCGCGCCGTCGTACTCGGTGCAGCGGCGGAAGGCGGCGACCGCGAGCCGCCGGCGCGTCGCGTCGCCGACGCGCCCGCCCTGCGCGCGGAACTCCGCGAGCACCGCCGGATAGTCGGCGGGGTCGGTGACGACCGTCACCCACGCGTGGTTCTTCGCGGCGGCCCGGGCGAGGCTCACGCCTCCGATGTCGATGAACTCCTCCCGGTCGGCGGCGTCCGGGCGGTCGGCGAGATGGCGCTCGAACGGGTAGAAGTTGACGACCACGAGGTCGATCGGCGCGAGGCCCCGCTCCGCGAGCTCGCGCGCGCCCTCGGGCGTGCGCGGCGCCAGGATCCCGCCGTAGACGGCCGGGTGGAGGGTCTTCACGCGGCCGCCGAACCAGGCGCCGACCCCCGTGACCTCCTCGAGCGGGCGCACGGCGACCCCGGCCGCTCCGAGCGCTCGGGCGGTGCCGCCCGTCGACCAGAACTCGACGCCGCCGTCGGCCAGGCCGCGGGCGAACTCCGCGAGTCCGCTCTTGTCGTCGACCGAGACCAAGGCGCGCGCGATGCGGGCCGCCGGCCCGCCGTCCGATGGCACCGTCCCGTACCCCGAATGGGGAGGGAGGGCGGGAGATAAGGTGCGCGGAAAGGGACCGGACCGGCGGGCCGGCCGCCGGGCCGGACCATCGGAACCCTCAAGAGGGGGACCGCGGCTATTTTCACATCCCCCATGGCTCGTCGGCGGACCCGCTCGAAGCCGCGCCGCTGGCGCCGCCGCAGTCGCCGGGCCCAGGTGTCGGCCGTCGCGACGATCTTGGGCCTGCTGCTCGTCGTCACGTTCATCGCGAACTACCTCTCGACGACCCTGCCGAATCAGATGCAGGTGAACGACCTCACGCACGAGCTCGCCGTCGAGGACCAGCTGGGGCGCCTCCAGACGATGCTGTACGGCGCCTCCCACGGCGGCGCCGTCGGGGCGCAGCTCACCGCGCCGATCAGCCTGGGGTCGGCCGGCGACCCGCCGTTCGCGAACCCGGACGGAGCGGTGATCTCGGGGACGCCGGGGTACAACATCTCCGCGTCCGAGATCGCGTACGCCTACTCCGTGCTCGGCCCCCTGGGCTTCCTTCCGCCGCTCGGCTTCGGCGCCCAGAATCCGACCAACCCGTCCGGCTGCACGATCACCTCCTCGACGATGACGTGCGGCTACGTCCGCGGGGGCGTGCGGGCGAACTTCTCGCTCGCGAGCCACTCGACCTTCACGCCGTCCCTCGACGACGGGTCGGGCTTGATGGCGCTCAACATCTCGACGAACTCGTCGACGATGACCTTCAGCAACATCCAGGGGTTCTCCTTCCTGCTCACGGTCGCCGGCAGCGGCAACACGATCAGCGTCAACAGCAACGGGGCCGTCACCCCGACCCTTCTGATCATCGGCAGCAACAACACGCTCAACCTGAACGCGGTCGGCGGCGGGAACACGTTCAAGGTACTGATCATCGGAAACGACAACACGATGACCGGACCCGGCACGGCCGGCGCGAGCACCGTGTACCTCACGACCTACGGGGTCGGCAATCTCTGGCAGGTCACCTCCGGCGGCAGCGACAGCTACCACGCCTGGTTCAACGGTTTCAACCCCTCGGACGTCGTCTCGACCCAGTGCCCGATCGGGGCGCTCGCGCTCTCGAACTCCATCACCGGGTTCACGGGCGCGAACAACGCGAAGCTCGTGGAAACGTTCAACAACTCCACCTCGTACAACTCGCCCTCCACGAAGACGCCGGGCACCGGCTGGACGGAGATCTTCCAGTCGGTCGCCGGGTCGACCTGCCCGTACGTCGCCCAGGCGGTGGACAACATCCAGCAGACGATCACCCCCGGCTCGGTCGTGGTAGTGCAGCTCGAGAACTCGTACATCCCCGGCGCGGAGGTCGCCTTCGACGAAGGGGCGGTGGTGTTCGCCGAGGAGGACACGTACCCGATCCTCGTCGACGCCCCCGAGTTCACGTACACGGGGACGACCGCCTCCCTCTGGGTACCGCAGTTCACCGGCACCATCGGCACCTCGAGCGGCCTCGGGACGGTGGGCCTCTCCTTCCGCCTCCTCTCGGTCCAGACGCTCGCCCTCCCGGCGACCGGCCTCACGCTCCCGACCTCGGGGGACCTCACGGTCACGGTCGTGACGCCGTACGCCCAGGCCTGGTACCAGTACTTCACGACGTCCCCCGGCTTCAAGACGCTCGCCGTGACGTGCGCGCCGACCTCCGTCTGCTCGGGTCCGTACGCCTTCCCGGGGTCCCTCGGGACGGTCACGATCGCGATCCCGCTCGCGAACCTCTCCACGCTGACCGTCACGACGGCCCGCTTCGCCGTCAGCCTCGTCTAGGACCGGCCCGCGACGGACCTACTCCGTCGACCGCCACCAGCGCTTCGCGCCCCAGAGCGTGCCCCAGGTGCGTTGGGTCCGGAGCGTGATCCCGACCGGGTCCGGCACCGGCCCGTTCCAGGCGGCCCGGGCGGCTTCCGCGACCCGGTGCTCCACCTCGACGATCGCGCGGCGGCCGTCCGATCGGACGAGGCGGAAGCGAGGGCCCGGCCGGTCGGCGTGCGCCGACGCCCAGCCCGACCGCAGGGCCGCCTCCCAGCCGCGGGGCGGGAGGCGGGGAACGAGTTCCCCCGCCGCCTCGAGACCGAGGTAGCGGGGGCGCGGCTTGACCTTACCGGACGAGGTCGATGACTTCCTCGGACTCACCGGCGGCGTAGCCTCCCTTCTGACCGAGGAGGCTCGTGGCGCGGACGCCCGTGATGATGAGGAGCACCTTGATGGTGTTCTCCATCTCGGGGGAGTTCTCGACCGAGCAGCCCCAGATGATCCGGGCCCGCTTCGAGATCTTGCCGCCGACGAGCGCGGCCGCCTTCTCGGCCTCGCTCACCGTCATGGTGGGACCGCCAATGACGCGGACCAGGGCGCCCGTGGCGTCCTTGAGCTCGACCGCGCCGAGCAGCGGGGAGGTGAGGGCCTCCGTGACCGCCTCGGTGACCCGGTCGGTGGCGCTCTCGGACTCGCCGAGCCCGATCAGCGCGACCCCGCCGTCCTTCATGACGGTCAGGATGTCGGCGTAGTCGAGGTTGACGAGGCCGGGGCGGGTCACGATCTCCGTGATCCCCTTGATCGCCGTCATGAGGACGGCGTCGGCCAGCTTGAACGCGGCGTCGAGCGGCATCCGCGGCACGAGCTCGAGGAGCTTGTCGTTCTGGATGACGATCGTCGTGTCGCAGACGCGCCGCAGGCGCTCGAGGCCGTCGCGGGCCTGCTCCATGCGGGCGGCGCCTTCGCCCGAGAACGGCAGCGTGACGACGCCCATCGTGAGCGCCCCCGCTTCCTTTGCGAGCCGAGCGACGAGGTGCGCCGAACCGGTGCCGGTCCCGCCGCCCATCCCCGCCGTGATGAAGACGAGATGCGAGCCGTTCAGGAACTGGCGGAGCTCCTCCTCGTTCTCGCGCGCGGCCTCCTCGCCGATCTCCGGGCGCGCTCCGGCGCCGAGACCCTTCGTCGCGCGGCGACCGATCAGGATCTTCCGCGGAGCGTGAATGGTGAGCAGGTGCTTCGCGTCGGTGTTGATGGCGCACATCTCGGCGCCCTGGATCCCTTCCTCGACGCAGCGGTTGATCGTGTTCGATCCGCCGCCGCCGCAGCCCACGATCCGGATGTTGACCTTGAGCGTCTCCGCCAACTTCGCGAGCTCTTGATCGTCGGCGCTCGCGTACGTCGGCGCGGCCGGCTTCTTCTCTTCGACCAGGGTCTGGTTCTCCTGGTGCTTGGCGATCGCTTCCTGGATGATGGATTTCATTGCCGGTTCTCCGTTCCTGTTTGTCAGACGAGCGTCATACGCTCCGAGAGGGGAGTCCTGGATACGATAGATAAACGTTTGCGTAGAACGGAAGTTGTGAGGGAATCGGTCCGCTGTGCGTTAATCGGATTTGGTGTGAGTAAATCGGCTACCGCATCCTTCCGGCTCCACACCGTGAGTAGCTCTATGCGCAACTTCCGAACCGCCAGATCCAGAACGCCCGGCCAATCGGGGTTTCTAGTGAGTCGGACCGTATCTTGAACTTCGAGTTCAGTGGAGAGAGCCGGCATCGATCAATTGGACACCAAGTGTCTTGCCACCCAGCGTGGAGAACTTTGCCCCCACTGCTCCGCCCGGAAGGATGCCCTCTCTTCGACTATTGAGATGCTGTAGCAATACGATGTCCATTGGGTCGTTTGGTTCTCCCGTGCAGCGACGGTAGTCGGCGTTTATAATCCAGCTCTAGATACCTCTTTGATGGCGCCGCGGCGCCTGCCTTGCACTCTAGCGCCTGAGAGTCCTTTCCTGCGCATCTGCTCGGAAAAACCGGGTTCCGAGCACCGATCGATCGCGGAGGTGCCTGATGAGGGCCGACGGCGACCCGGTAAGTGTCGATAACGGCACATCTGCATCGCGGGGAATAGCTTCCCCTCAGTCTTCCACGTCGGGAGGGCAGGTTGGATTTCGCCGGCGACGGAGGCGATCGTGGACAGGGGTTCTCGTCATCGCGGCTTGTCTCCTCATGCTGACTAGCTCGATGCCGTTTGCCCGGGCCACGGGCGAATCGAATCCACCTCCGCCTCCCGGCGTACCGACGCCGAATCTTGACTACGTCTACAATGTGAGCCCAAGCATGTATCCCCTTCCGAGCCACGTCTCTAATCTGTCGTCGCCCACGACGGTATCCTTGACACAACTCGCCACCCTCCCCCAGGGCGCAGCTCCGTATGGCATGATCAACGTCTCCGCCACAACGAGCGGCGGAAGTCGGCTGTGGTTCGAGTCTGGCGGATACGACCCCATGGTCGCTCGCCTTACTGCCAGCTCGTCCTGTAGGGGGAGTCAATGCTCCCAGATTCCGATTCAGTGGAATCCACCCGTGCTGGTCTCCTCGACATCTTCAACCGTGGTCGCCGATGCGGTGGTGTCCGCCGGCTCTTCCCTGGTGGCCATAACGTCGACCGCCTCGACGACGTACTCGGACATTTCGACCACTTCCGGAGCTAGTTGGAGTAGCCTGGGTTCTACCATTTCCGGCGTGGTACAGTCGGTGGCCACGAACGGGACCAACCTCTCCATGGTCACGCGATTTGGATCGACTTGGACGGTCACCGAGATGGGTTTGACCGGCGTGATCTACGGGTCCTCGACGCTGGTGCCGTCTGGGTCGGGTGCTACCGGCATTCTCGCCGCCGCAACGTCGTACCTGACAGAGGGGAACGGCAGCCTCGACGAAGTAGTCTTCAGCGTTGCGGGTTCGGATCAGATTCAAGTCGTGAACTCAACGTCCCCCGGCGCCGGATTTTCCTCGGCTATTCTGGTGGGAACGTTCCAGGACTCCGTGCCGAACTCGGCGCTTTCTTCAGTTGGGGCCACGATGCTCCATTCCGCAGCAGCTCCGGCTGGTCAGGTCGGGATGACTACCATGGGGAACCAAACATTTCTCGCCTTCTCCACTATCACTGGCGGGAGTGCATTCCTGGAGACCCTAGGCTCGGGCAATGGCGGAGGTACCTGGTCGCCGGAGTACACCTCCGGGCCCGCAGTGGGCACAATATCGAACCTCACCGTGGCTCCGTCACCGGCCGGGCTTGCCTACGTGGCGTGGAGGGAAGGGGTGGGAAGTGCCGCTGGTGTCGATGAGGCGATTTTCTTCTCTAATGGGCTTCCAATGGTGGCGCCCACACCCTTGCCTGGCTCGTCCAGCCCGTTGGTCAGCCCAACTGGACCCCCGAGCATCATAGTGGATTCGCTTCAACGCCCGGTCCTGGTTTGGCCCTCTTCTACTCTCTCCGGCAATTTCATCATCGAGACCGGGGCATTCCTCTCCCCCAGTTCCGCATTCGATGTGCTGGAACAGGTATTGACGGATCCGCTCTCTCCCGGCGACTTTTCGTCGCCCAGCGACCAAGCCGCCTTCAATCGCTCTACCTCAACATCTTCCTCGTGGATTTCGAGTAACATCACGTCAGGCAACCTCTGCAATGCACAGAACACCACCGCGCTGACCCTCTACCCGGAAATTACGCATGTTCCCCTGCTCGTCGTCTCAAATTCCGGCACCACCTGCGGCAGCTACCTTTCTACCAGGTCCTCCTCTCCGATTGCAAACACGTCGGGAGCGGACTCACCGAACGTCTACTTGGCAGTCTACTCCGACTGGCTTCTCGAATCCGAGGCTGTCTTGGTCGTTCCCAATGCCCTCGGCAATAACACAACCGGCTGGTCGAAGGGCGCATCACCCCTTCTCCAGCCGAAGGCCGAGTCCGAGTGCTCCGTCGAAATCGACACGTCCGGCTCTCTGAGTTGCGCGCAGGAGGATGTAGGCATTTACACGATGGGCGCGACGACGTTCAGTCCGACCTCGATCGAGATCGACCCGTCCATCATGTTTGGATTCCCAACACTACAGAGCTGGAGCTTCGCGAATTCGTGCAATCGGCTCGGGGTCGTGAATTCGACACCGTCCACGTACACCGTTCGGACCGAGGTGGTCGCCTGGCTGAACGTCTCCTTCGACGGGGGTGCTACGCACTCCTACATGACCTCGGGAACCGAGTTGCCGTGGGTCTACGTGACGAACCTGACCCCCGACACGCTGTACCCGTACTACGCAAGCGTCACGATGCGCCTCATTCAGACCGAGAGCGGCACGTGGTGTGGACCATCTGGATCGAGTATCGGTATCATCAGATACGGCGGAGGAGATCAGGGAACGGGGGCCACCGAGTGGAATAACGTGTCCTTCTCCGGCGAAGCACGCACCGAGCTCTACATGTGGTACCCCCAGTTCACGCTCAACTCGCCCACCAGCTCGGGAGGTCCGGCCATCCTCTACTTTGGCTGGAGAACCTCGATGGCAGCCGCTGGGAGGGTTCAGATCGAGGATCTGAACGATACCTCCAAGGTGTGGACTTGGTCCAGCTCGACTTACACGACGGTCGAAGTCGGTTCCCTCACCTTCACACCTACGATCGGAGACAGCTTCGAGATAACCTACTCTGCCACGAGCAGAGCCGGCGGATGGTCGGCTACTCAGATGCCAGCTCTAGCGGGCGGGACGCATGGTTCCTCAGCGGCCCAGGCCGCGACGAAAGTCTACGGAGGGGGAGGGACCGGAGGTAGCGTTGTCATCAAGCCGCCGAAACTGTACCTGTGGGGTCTGGACGTCTCAAACGTTACAGGGACCACCGCCGAAGTGAGTTGGAGCTCGAATGTCAACGCCGCCGGCTGGGCGATCTATACGGTAGCCGGCTCGGGTACGTCTCAGGACGAGATCGACCTGGTTGGCGCCGAAATGAGCAACCACTCCGCCTGGACCTATACTTCAGTGATGCACAGTTTGGAGCCCTGGAGCAGCTACCGCGTCAGCTACGGAGTCTTGTTCACCTCTGCTAACATCACAGAAAATGCCAGCCAGACGACATCTCTGAAGACGTCGCCCGTTGCTACCGTTTGGGAAAGCGACCTCCCCTACGACTCGATCTCTCACACGGGAGGGGGAGCTGCGATTCGATGGACCACCTCGGCAACATTCATGGCGGAGGTTCCAACCCCTACCGTGACCAACGGAACACTGTGGATCTGGAACGCCACGGCCTCAGAGGTGATCTCGATCGCTCCGAGCGAACTCAACCAGACGCCGGGAAGTCCCTACAACGACTGGCTCAACGTGACGCTGACCGGGTTCAATCAGTCGTACGGCTTCGTTCTCCAACTCAACTACTCCAGCACTCCATCCGTGACGGCCGACAGCAGCCCCACGTACTTCGTGTATCAACTCGACTCTAGTGGCGACGGTCTTACCAATGAGGAAAAAATCACCGGATGGACGGTCGTCAATCCGAATTCCGGATATAGCTCGGTCGCGACCGCCGACTGGTCCGTGTTTTCGACGAGTGGGTTGTATAGCGATTATGTCGAGAAGGAGTACGGGCTCAATCCCGCTAGTGTAGACACGGCATCCAGTGGTATGCTCGACCTCTGGAATCTGACGTTCAACCTCGGAGCCAACGATACCAATCCGACGGTGCCGGATTCCTACGCGCTCCAACTCTTCTGGGAGATCAACACCAGCTTCGACCCGTTCAGCTACGCCCCTTATCCAGGGGGTCCAAACCTGGGCGGCCATCCAGTCGCGACGAACCTAAACAACATCTCATGCACGCCGAGCACGTGTGCCGCAGACTCCGGGTACTCTGCTGAAGTACTCTGGTCCTCAGAGGCCCTCGCAACGCTGCTGACTCTCCCGGGAATGGCTTCGAGCCTCGCCGGCATTCCGCCCCTAAGGGGAGTTCTCGGAGTGTACGACGGGGATCGAACCCTCACGATCTGGGGTAAGCTGTCCTGGGGCGCGGACCCCCAGGCTACCTACACACCGACCGGCACCGGGTTTCCCGATGGCCAGCGGCTTTCGCCGACCGGCCTCATGGGTCTCACTGTCGACGTTCAAAATCTATACGTACATGGGTTGGTCGGCGGCGAGGGCTACGCAGCCCGGTTCCGTCTCTTCCCGGGGACCACCCCAAGCGGAAGCTGGACCCTCACTAACTTCACTGCCCCTGTGGGCCTCAGCGGAGGCATATCACGACTTACCGGATACGATGTCATTCTGCCCGTGAGCCAGACGTCCCAGTACGAGACGCTTCAGATTCAGATCCTCGCCAATGAGAGTGCCAGCCAACCCCTCACTCCCATCGACTTCGTGAGCGGCGGCCACAACGAGGTCAATCTCTCCTACGACATGTTCGGTCGAGGTGTGGTTTCCGAGACGTACGGCTCACCCGGGTACAACCCCAACGGGTCTCTTTCAGTCACGATTCAGTCGACTCCAGTCGGAGGAAAGAGCGCGACCTTCCTCTGGCTCCCCACGACCAATTCTACCGTTAACGGGCTCCCTGCCGGACTTGAGCGATATACCGGTGAGCAGTCCTTCGACCTCATCGTCGTGAACGCATCGACGACCATCACCTCGGATGCGATTCCGCTGCCGTGGGGAGGGAGCTATTCCCTAACCCTCCAGGCCGGCCTCAACACGTTCCTCATCCCACGCGAGCAATTCTTGAATTCCTCGTTTGCGGCGGCGACACTTGAAGCAAATATCTTCCCGTACCCCGCGAACGAACCCACGCCGCCAATAATTGCGAACGATATTGCTGCCCAGAATCTGCTCACTCAATCCTTCGGCACCTCTCCCCCGCTAATTTTGGAACTCGAAGCCTATTGGCAGAATCGGTCGATCGCCACTGGGCCTGGTAATTTCACTCTCACGAAGGACGAGACGGGTGTGCCTGGTTCCAGCAGTCTTCAAGTTCGAACCCTCGTAGTCACATCGCCTCCTTCGAACGACACAGGCGGTCTCCTAGATGACCCAAACCTCTACACCGAGGTGGCGAGACCGGCTGCGGTTGAGTCCGTTCAAACGCTCAATCTCACCTCTACGGCCACTTTGGACCTTCTCCTCTCAGCCCTCCTGACGAATACTTCGGCTGGGGTCAACGGCACGTTTCAGACCATTACGAGTCAGGTTCAGTCCATCGGGTTCAAACCCATCATCCTAAATGCCCTTGCGAACGCGTCCACTTCGGGGCAAGGCGTTTACGGTCCGCCGCCCCACAGCACTCAGGGCCGTCCAGCCAATCCGTGGAGCTCGTTCTGGAACGCGGCAACCTCGATCGTGACCAACCCTGCTGGTACGGTTCTGTCCCTGGCCGGCGTGATTTGGAGCTCGGGCGTCGCAGCATTTGCCTATTTTGCCGAGCTCGATCGCGAGGCCAACGCACTCCTCGTACAGGTTCTGCCCCGAGTTGCCAGCACTCTGGTCAGCGTGGGGAAGATGGTTGTGGGTTTGCTAACTTCGTTCCTGACCTGGATCTACACCCTGATTAGAGACGCCCTCGTGATTGTCATCGAACCGATATTGCACGCCGCGCAGACTTATGTTTCGAGCCTGGGAGATGTGGCAAATCTAACTTTCAACGATGTCGAGAATGGAAGGTCTGTTAGCGCGGCACAGTCGGTCCAGCTCATGGGCGCTCTTGGCGGTAGCATCCTGATTCTCGGACTAGCCGTCGGGATTACCGTTTCCATAGCCCTATCGTTCCTTGCCGATCTCACACTTGGGCCGACGGTCGTGCTCACTCTCCTGCTGACATTTTTCACCATGTCCGTGCTGTTGATTGGCGCGGGCCTCGTGGCGGCTGCGGCGCTAAGCGTGGCGACGACGTGGGCTTTGGACTCATTCATCAACACCTCCTTTTCGGCGAACAAGGGAGCTCTGGCTCAACTTGACTGGAAGGCATTCGCTGAGTCTCTCGGGCTCGCCGCTACAATAACCGAGTCTCCGCTTGCCTTCTTCCTCTTCAACACGGAAGCCACTTCTGGGGAAGACTGGGTGGTATGGCCAACCCTTGCTCTTCTCTGTGATATGATTGGGCTCACTATCGCCGGTACCGTCTGGCTGACCCAGGCTCCGCCGCTAGTGGTGATTGCACTGTGCGTGAGTGTCGTTGGAGTCCTCCTTTCCGGAGCAGCGTTGGCTAGGACTTCTCTATCGTTGCAACCTTTCGCCGCATTGGACCTCGGGCTATCCCTTGTGGCCGCCGGGGCCGCCTTCGACGACTTACATCAAACGTTTTGAGGTTGTTTCGTGGCAACCTCGACGCCTGTCTCGAACTTCGCGCAATTCGATCTTCGAGAGTTTAGATCTGCCGACAAGAAGTGGAAGCAGGTGGCCCTCTATGTTGTCGTGGCAGGAGCCCTCGGCTTGTCGTTGGAGGTCCTCGCACTCGTGGTCCCGGACCTAGGCGCTCTGGAAGCTCGGGGGCTGTCTACTCAATCCGGCCAGTTCTTTCTCTTCGGAATCTTCGTGGTAATCTTGGCCATTTCCGTGTGTTTAATCATTCTCCCGCGACAGTTGTCGGGTGCGGAGCTACTCGGGGTGGATGACTACGGAGTGCACCTTCGGTACCCCCGCGGCCGCGAGGATCATTTTCGTTGGAGTTCTCCGGGGCTGTTGTTCACTTTGTACGACTATTCGAGTTACAAGTCGGAGGTCGAACTTGGAGGGGCCTACATTATCTTTGGACCTCACGTTTGGAGGCGCCGCTCGCTGATTTCCAAGGAGGCATTTGATTCGATGCTAACCCGAGCCCGTGCGAGAGGCGCGAAGATCAGTACTTACTCAGGGAATCCGGCATGGTACGGCAAGTCGCCGGTCATCCATCGAGTACATGGAGCCCTGAAATTCTAGCTTGCTGTGGCGCCGAATGATGCCGCGGCCTAGTTGGAACCCGTTCAACCATTTACGGTGCGGTCGTGACCCTGACTGCTCGAAGGTCCTTAGGTGGTCATCTATGCAGACGAAGTTGTCCGGCCCACCTCCAAAAAGCCTGAGAAGGGCTTCTTCCAGGAGTAAGGAGTGATGGATTGACTCTCTCTGCCCAACCCGTCGATCGCAGGCGAAGTTACGAGGAGCTCGGCTGACTGTGAAGAAGTGGAGCTTGCGGTGAACTAATCGTAGTCGCCTCACGTTGGGGACAGAGTGGGGGGATGCGCTTCGACCTGTCGCTCCGACGAAAGGATGGTCGGCAGTCGTGAACCGCTGTTTTCAGTCGTCTACCATCCCCCCGTCGCAGAAAACGTGCCCGCGTCGTGCATTCAACCCACTCCCGACGCGGTGTAGGGGATTTTCTAGTCGGCCGCCTATGGGAATGTCGGCGACGGATTCTGCATGGGACTGGGTAGGAACTGGGGAGGGGGATACGGAACCCCATCTAACATGCCAAATTTCTCTGTGAACTTCCGAAACAGCGGGAATCTCCCTCCTCCACCTTCGTATCTGCAATCTCCTCCCCGCCAACCCCCACCGGACGTGGTCCAACCGCATCCACAGCCAAGCACACAAGCTAGGGCTCGCCGCCCCGGATCACGCCGTTCCAATCCTTGGCAAGGGTTCGATCTTCGCGGTGTTCCCCAGCCGCCGGTCGCCATGCCCACATTGCCTCCGATAGTACCACCATCCGTGGCGACTTTGAACATCATCGACGAGCAGATTCTCAACCGACGTCGAAGAATCTCGGAGCTGAACCATCGGCGAGAAATCTACAGCGCGGTCCTCTACAAGCTCGCACACAGCATGGACTGGCAGGCGGAGTACAAGTTCATCGCAGAAGACTCGGCGAGCGCACAAACTCAAGCTCTACTCGATTGCCTCAAGTTGTTGATCGGGGCCGCTGGACCGCTGCGATACGCGATTGAAGCCCGCGGGATGAACATCAACGCCCTGTCGAAGCTCTTGGCTTCACGGCGGGCCGCGCGATGGTCGACTGGTCCGCCGCCCCGACTCGGACGGAACCCGCCGTGCGATGGGGCGTTCGCGATCGGGACGTCGCCGGCAGCGGTACGGCTCGCGCTGCCAACGGCCAGGCCGGCCCCTAGGGTAGAGCCAGTTGAATTCAGCCGGGGCAACGTTCGTGCGGACCTCCGCCGGCGGGATGGCCGCCGAGGCGTAGCACGACCTCTCCCCCGCACGGGGGCCAGAGGTAAAGGAAGTGCCGGCTTCGTTCGACGGTGGCGAGCGGCGCGCCGGCCCCAGCCCTGAGGGCCACGCCGGCCGACCTCGTCCTGCTCGGGGTGCTGAGCGTCCTCTGGGGCGCGGCGTACATCTTCATCCGGGAGGGGATCGTCCTGGGCGCGTCCCCGATCCTCTTCGGCGCCGCCCGCTACGCGCTGTCGGCCGTGGCGTTCTTCCTGCTCGCTGCGGCCCGTCGGGAGGCGTTCCCGAGCCGTCGGGCGCTCGCCGCCTCGCTCGCGATCGGCGGCGTGCTCGTGATCGGGCTCTACGGCGGGTTCCTCTACTGGGGGGAGCAGTTCACGACCGGCGGCTATGCCGCCGTGCTCGCCTCCACCGCTCCGATCCTCACCGTCGTCTTCGCCTTCACGCTCCTGCCGGCGGAGCGGCTCTCCCCGCTCGGGCTCGTCGGGATCCTGATCGGGTTCGCCGGCACGATCGTGCTCGTCGTACCGCAGCTCAAGGGGAGCGCGGTCGGCACGTGGCCGGGCCCCGCGTTCATGATCGGGGCCTACGTCTCGGCGGCGATCGGGTCCGTCCTCCTGCGGCGATGGGGCGCCGGCCCCCAGGGGCTCTGGCAGATCGGCGGCCAGTTCGGGGTCGCCGCCGCGCTGCTGGGGGCCGCGGCCCTCGTGCTTCCGGTCCCGGAGACGCTGCCCCGCAGCGCGGGGGTCCTCGGGGCCCTGGCCGCGCTCGTGCTCCTCTCGTCGACGGCCGGCTACTTCGTGTACTTCCGGCTGCATCACCGGGTCGGCCCGGTGCTCGCCAACACCGTGGCGTACCTGGTCCCGCTCGTGGGGATCGCGATCGGGTCGGGGCTCTTCGGCGAGCCGGTGACCGTCTACGAGCTGGTCGGCTTCCTCATCGTCGTGGTCGGCGTGACGCTGGTCCTCCGCCACCCCGCGCGGCCCGCGCCCGCGCCGCCGATACCCTCGAAAACGTAAGTACGCGCGCGGGGTGGTACGACGGTCCGAGCATGGCGAAGCGTTCCCCGATCCGTCCGGTGACGTCCGGATGACCCCGACCCTCCGCACGGTCTCCGTGCGCACGGCCGGCGGCCGGGACCTCGACGTGGACCTGGCGTTCCCCGAGGACGGCCCCGGTCGGCACGCCGGCGTCGTCGTCGTCCACGAGATCTTCGGCGTCGACGCGCACGTGCGGGACGTCGCGCGTCGGTTCGCCGCGCAGGGGTATGTCGCGGCGGCCCCGAACCTGTTCACCGGCGAGATCCAGGCGACGCTCACGCCGGCGAACATCGCGAGGGTGATGCCGGCCCTCGCGTCCGCCCCGCCGGAGCTCCGTCGCAATCCGACCAGGTTCGCCGAGTTCGCCGCGACCCAGCCGGAGGAGTTCCGCCCGATCCTCGCCGCCTTCGCGCGGGTCTCGAACCCCGCGACCCAGGAGGGGTTCGCTCTCGAGCTGCGGGCCGTCGCGGAGGACCTCCGCCACCGGCCCGAGGTCGATCCCGCTCGGATCGGTTCCGTCGGCTTCTGCTTCGGGGGCGCGATGTCCGGGCGGCTCGCCACGGTCGATCCCCTCCTCGCCGCCGCCGTCATCTTTTACGGGCAGAACCCCCCGCTCGCCGACGTGCCCCGGATCCGCGCCCGCGTCCTCGGCCTGTACGGCGCGGAGGACCCGGGGATCACCGCCACCGTCCCGGAGCTCGCCGACGCGATGGCGAAGGCCGGCGTCCCGTTCGCCTCCCACGTCTACCCCGGCGCCCGCCACGCGTTCTTCAACGACACGCGCCCCAACTACGACCGCGCGAGCGCGGAGGACGCGTGGCAGCGCGTGCTGACCTTCTTCTCCGTCGCGCTGGGCCCGGCGCCCAGCCGCTAGGCGCGGGCGGGAGCCTCCCCCATGGTCGAGTACAAGTGGACCGTCCTATCGAACACCACCCTCGGCGGGCTCCTGGCCTCGCTCGACGGGACGATCCTGCTGATCTCCCTCCCCGTCGTCTTCAAGGGCCTCGGCGTCAACCCGTTCGATGTCGCGACGTTCCCGCTGCTGATCTGGCTCCTGCTCGGCTACGGGGTCGTGACGGCGACGCTGCTGGTCACCGTCGGGCGCCTCTCGGACATGTGGGGCCGCGCCCGCATGTACAACTTCGGCTTCGCGGTCTTCTCGACGGGCTCGATCCTCCTGTTCCTCGAGCCGTGGACCGGCGCCACCGGCGCCTGGGCGCTCGTCGGCTTCCGGCTCATCCAGGCCGTCGGCGCGTCGTTCCTGTTCGCGAACTCGGCCGCCCTGCTGACGGACGCCTTCCCGCCGGGGGAGCGGGGGAAGGCGATGGGCGTCAACCAGATCGCCTTCATCGGCGGCTCGATGGTCGGTCTGATCACGGGCGGGATCCTCGCCGGGATCCCCGACCTGCACATCGGCCCCTGGATCCTGCCGACCTGGCGGATCATCTTCCTCGTCAGCGTCCCGATCGGCGTCTTCGGGACGGTCTGGGCGTACGCGAAGCTCAAGGAGATCTCCGTGCGCCGCGCCGGCCAGAAGGTCGACCTCGCCGGGAACGTCACCTTCGGGGTCGGCCTCACGCTCCTCTTGGTCGGCACCACCTACGGGCTGCTGCCGTACGGGGCCGCCACCACCGGCTGGGGCTCGCCGTGGGTGATCGCGGCGCTCCTCACGGGGACCGGGCTCCTCGTCGCGTTCGTCGCGATCGAGCTCAAGGTGAAGGACCCGATGTTCCGGCTCGACCTGTTCCGGGTCCGGTCGTTCGCCGCGGGGACCTCCGCCGCCCTCCTGGGCTCGCTCGCCCGCGGCGGGCTGATGCTGCTGCTCGTCGTCTGGTTCCAGGGGATCTGGCTCCCCCTGCACGGGTACAGCTTCGCGACGACGCCGCTCTGGGCGGGGATCATGATGATGCCGATGATCGTCGGCTTCCTCATCTCGGGTCCGGTGAGCGGCTGGCTCTCGGACCGACGGGGGCCGCGGGTGCTCTCCACGATCGGCATGTCGATCGGCGCGGCGGCGTTCTTCGCGCTCGCGGCGGTCCCCGTCGACTTCCCCTACTGGGAGGTGGGCGCGATCCTCTTCGCGAGCGGCTGCGGGATGGGCATGTTCGCCGCGCCGAACGCGGCCGCCGTGATGAACTCGGTGCCGCCGGAGAACCGGGGGGCGGCGTCGGGGATGCTCGCGACGCTCCAGAACACGGGCCAGCAGATGTCGCTCGCGATCTTCTTCACGGTGATCATCGTCGGGCTCGCCGCGGGCCTCGGCGGCACGGTCCCGGGCGCCCTCGGCGCGGCCGGGGTCCCTCCGAACGACGCGGCGATCCTCGGCCACGCCATCGCGGGGAACCCGACGGGGGCGCTGTTCGGCGCCTTCCTGGGCGAGAACCCGATGCAGCAGCTCCTCGCGCTCGCGTCGACCGCGCCGGGGTGGACGCCGCTCTCGAACGCGACGTACGCGACCCTCGTCGCCCCGCACTTCTTCGCCTCGGTGGTCGCGCCCGGCTTCGGGTCGTCGATCTCGACCGCCTTCCTCGTCGCCGGCGGCCTCACGATCGCCGCCGCGGTCATCTCCGCGCTCCGCGGCGACCCGTTCGTCTACGACGCGCCCGGAAGGACGCGCCCCGCGCCGTCCGCGTCCGGCGGACCGACCGCGCCCGGTGCGGCGCCGGTCTCCGCCGCCGTCGCCCCGGCCTCCGGGGCCGGCGCCCCCGGAAAGCTGCCCTGAGCTCCTCGCCCGAGCGGCTCCGCCGCGCCGGGCGCCCGGCCCCGAGGGCGAGCCGCATCTGGTTCGTCGGCCGGAACCCGAGCTTCGCGTACAGCGACCGGCCCATCTCGGTCGCGTGGAGGTCGACGCGGGCGTACCCCCGCCTCCGCGCGACCTCGACGAGCGCGCGCACGACCGCCGTCGCGACGCCGCGGCCGCGGTGCGCCGGCTCGGTGTAGACGGAGAGCAGGTACGGTTGTTCCATCTGCGGGAAGCGGGGGCTCGGGTGCCGGGGCTGGAACCACAGGAGGCCGCCTCCGATCGGCACGCCGCTCGAGGACTCCGCGACGCGCCCGACGAGCCGGCCGGCCCGCAGCTCCCGCAGCAGCCACGGCCGGAACGACCGCCCGTGGCGCCGGACCGCGGCGGCGGAGAACTCGTGCATGTCGCGGAACAGCGCCGCGCGCTGGCGCGCGAGCAGCGGGGCATCGGCGGGGCGGATCGGTCGGAGCGCGAACGGTGGGAGGGCGGCGCGCCGGCGCGGGGCCATCGGAGGGCCGAGGGCCGCGGGCCCTTAACGCGTGCGCGGCGCGCGCCGTTATCTTGGCGGCCGGCCCTCGACCCCCCGTGGAGGCGTACTTCCGCGCGATCGAGACGGAGGTCGGCCGGGCCTACGCCGCCGCCGAGCGCGCCCGCCGGGAGGGGCTCGATCCCGAGACCCGCCCCGAGATCCCGCGCGCCCAGGACATGGCGAGTCGCGTCGAGAAGCTGCTCGCCCACCTCGGGATCGAGGGGATCGCGGAGGAGATCCGCGGCCTCGCGGCCCGGATGCCGCGGGAGGAGGTCGCGTTCACGGTGGCGCGTCGGCTCGCCGGCGACCCGGCCCGCGGGTCGGTCGCGGCGCGCGTCGACGCCGCGCTGCGGGTCGGGCTCGCGATCCTGACGGAAGGGATCCTCGTCGCGCCCCTCGAGGGCCTCGCCGAGGTCCACGTGAAGGAGGCGGGTCCCGGGGAGCGGTACATCGAGCTGTACTACGCCGGCCCGATCCGCGCGGCCGGCGGGACGGCCCAGGCGCTGAGCGTGCTGCTCGCCGACGTGGTGCGGCGGGACCTCGGGCTCGCCGCGTTCCACCCGACCCCGGACGAGGTCGGGCGGTACCAGGAGGAGATCCCGCTGTACAAGTACCATCAGCACCTCCAGTACGTACCGACCGCCGAGGAGATCGATCGCGTCATCCGGCACGTGCCCGTCGCCCTCTCCGGCGAGGCGACGGAGGGGGACGCCGAGGTGAGCGCGTTCCGGAACCTCCCGCGCGTCCCCACGAACGGCATCCGCGGCGGGGCGTGCCTCGTGATCGCCGAAGGGCTCTGCCAGAAGGCGGCGAAGATCCGCAAGGTCGTCGAGAAGCTCGACCTCGACGGCTGGGAGTTCCTGCGCGAGCTGGGCCACCGCCCGACCGACGACGAGGACGTCCGGACCCCGAAGTACCTCCAGGACTCGGTCGGGGGCCGCCCGGTCCTGGCCCACCCGAACCACCCCGGCGGGTTCCGGCTCGTCTACGGCCGGGCGCGGACGACGGGCCTCGCCGCCTGCGCGATCAATCCGGCCTCGATGGTGATCCTCCAGCACTTCGTCGCGATCGGGACCCAGGTGAAGCTCGAGTACCCCGGGAAGGCGTGCGCCATGGCCGTCTGCGACACGATCGACGGGCCGATCGTCGAGCTCGACGACGGGCGGCTGCTCGCGGTCCACGACGCCGCGTCGGCCGAGTCGGTCCGCCGCCGCGTCCGCCGGATCGTCGACCTCGGGGAGATCCTCGTCTCGTTCGGCGAGTTCCTCGAGAACAACCGGCCCCTCGTGCCGGGGGCGTACTCGCTCGACTGGCACGCGGCGGAGCTCGCCGCGGCCGGGGCGCCGCCCGCAGCGCTCTCGGTCGACACCTACGCGGCGGCCGTGGAGACCGCCGTCGCCTTCCGCGTTCCGCTCCATCCCCGCTGGCTGCTCTTCTGGCACGACCTCTCGCCCGGCGAGATCCGGGCCCTCTCCGAGTTCGTCGAAGCGTCCGGGCGCTGGGTCGACGGCGCCCTCGAGCTGCCCCGCGATCCGGCGTGGCACGAGGCGCTCGTGCGCCTCGGCTTCCTCGCCGCGCCGCTCGACCTCGATCGGATCCGCGGCGAGCCGGTGCCGAGCGCGGCCCTCGTGGGCGGCCTCGGGCTCGCGGCGGTCGGGCCGCTGCTCGAGCGGCGGGCGCCCTTGGACCCGGTCCCCCCGGACCCGCTCGTCTACGTGAGCCGGCTCGCCGGCGTCCCCGTGCGCGCGCGCGGGCCGTCGCGCGTCGGGGGCCGCGTGGGGCGGCCCGAGAAGGCGTACCAGCGGTCGATGCAGCCGAACGTCCACGGCCTGTTCCCGGTCGGCGCCGCCGGAGGGTCGACCCGGTCGCTGCCCGAGGCCGCCCGCCGGACGATGAAGGACGGCACGCCGGTCGAGCTCGGCGTGCGCCACTGCGCCGGCTGCGGCCGCACGACCGTCTGGCCCCGCTGCGCCTGCGGCACCCACACGGAACCGACCGGGGCGACGGTCACCGAGGCCCTGCCGATCGCGAAGCTCTGGTCGGAGGCGAACCGGCGCCTCGCGCTCCCGAAGACCCCGGTCGTGAAGGGCGTGAAGGGCCTCACCTCCCCGGGGAAGGTCCCCGAGGCGATCGAGAAGGGGATCCTCCGAGCGTCGCACGGGATCTCGGTCTACCAGGACGGGACGGCCCGCTTCGACCTCACCGACCTCCCGCTCACGCACTTCCGCCCGCGCGAGATCGGCCTCGACGTCGCGACCGTGCGCCGCTTCGGCTACACGCACGACTTCGCGGGCGCGCCGCTCACCGACGCGGAGCAGCTCGTCGAGCTGAAGCCGCAGGACCTGATCGTCTCCCGCACCTGCGGGCAGTACCTCACGCGGCTCGCGCAGTTCGTCGACGACGAGCTCGTCCGTCTCTACGACGGGGAGGCGTTCTACCGGGCGGCCCGTCCCGAGGACCTCCGCGGGCAGATCGTGGTCGCCCTCGCCCCCCACACCTCGGGCGGCGTCGCGGGCCGCCTGCTCGGGTTCACGGAGGCCGAGGCGTGCTTCGCGACGCCCGTCTTCCACGCCGCGAAGCGGCGGAACTGCGACGGCGACGAGGACTCGGTGACGCTCCTGCTCGATGCCCTGCTCAACTTCTCGCGCGCGTACCTGCCGGAGAGCCGCGGGGCGCTCATGGACAAGCCGCTCGTGCTCACGACGCGGCTCAATCCGACGGAGGTCGACAAGGAGGCGCACAACCTCGACGTCGGCGCCCGGTATCCGCTCGAGGTCTACCGGGCGGCGGCCGAGCGGCGGAACCCGAAGGAGGTGGAGCCGCTCCTCGACCTGGTCGGGCACCGGCTCCCGGGCGAGCGGGCGCTCGCCGCGTACGGGTTCAGCCAGGACACCCACGACATCGCGGGCGGCCCGGTCCGCTCCGCCTACCGCGACGGCCGCACGATGACCGACATGGTGGAGCGGTCGATCGTCCTGGCGACCCAGATCCGCGCGGTCGACGTCGCCGAGGCGGTGACGCTGGTGCTGAACGCGCACTTCCTGCCCGACGTGATGGGGAACCTCAAGAGCTACGCGACGCAGCGGTTCCGCTGCAAGGCGTGCGAGAGCTCGTACCGGCGGCCGCCGCTCGCCGGCCGCTGCACCGCCGAGCGCCCCGGCGGCGGCCGCTGCGACGGGGAGCTCCTCTCCACCGTCTACGAGGCGTCGGTCCGCAAGTACCTCCCGCTCTCCCAGCGGCTCAGCGAGATCGAGGGGATCACCCCGTACGTGCGGCAGCGCATCCGCATCCTCGGCGACTCGATCGCGAGCCTCTTCCCGGGGACGACCGCGCAGACGACCCTCGACCGGTTCCCGGCGCCCGCGCCGGCCCGCGGCACCGCCAAGTAGATAGGCGCGGCCCCCCCATCGCGGCGCGGGCTTGTGGGGTAGTCTGGACTATCCTGTCGGCCTTCGAAGCCGACGACCTGGGTTCGAAATCGCGGGGTCCGCCCGCGGCGAAACTCCCAGCAAGCCCGCTCCGCCCGCCGCCTAGCGGAAGTAGCCGGCCGCCGGCTCGGGCTCGGCGCGCTTCTCCTCTTCGGCCTTCGCCGCTTCCACGATGTCGATCGCGAGGATCGCCGGGATCGGCACGAGGCGGATCCGCCCCTTTTCGTCGTCGCCCGACCCGTCGAGCTCGATCGCGAGGGCGTTGTCGCCGCCGATCGAGACGAGCCCCCTAAAGGCGCCGCTCGAGAGCAGCGCGGTGTCGTCCGGCCCCGCCGAGCGGATCTTCACCTTCGAGCCCGGCGTGAGGGCGATCGCGGGGCGCTTCGCCGCGCTCATCGTGCGGCCCTCCGCTCGCGGACGACCAGGCGCGGGGTCGTCTCGCCCTTCGGGGCGGCTTCGGTCTTCGGGGCGGGCACCGGCGGTCGCTGCTCGATCAACGTCTGCAAGTGATTCACCGTCTCTCGGTATCGGCGCAGCGCGTTCTGGGCGTTCGCTTCCGTGAAATCCCAGGCTCGGGCGAGGTTCCCGTACCGGAGCCGGTACCCCTTGCGTCCCTTGCCGTCGGCCACGCCTCCGACCTCCTCCAGCAGGTCGAGGGACTTGAGCTTGTTAATGTGCCGATAGACGGTCGGCTTCGACGTCTTCAGGACCGCGGTGAGCTCCTCCACGTACCACGGCCGCGCGGGGTCGCGCAGCAGGCAGTCGTGGACGAGCCGGTAGGCGAGGCTGGAGGCGACCGGGCCCTCCGACCCCCGCCCCTCCTCGCCCTCGGGGAGATACCCCACGAGGCGCAGGAACTCCCGCAGCACCTCGTCGAGATCGCTGATGGGGGTGAGGGGGGTGCTGTAACGTAACGCGAGTTCGAAAGGCATTTCGACCGAGTGCCAAAACCGCTCGTAGGATAAAAATGCCGGAGCCGCCGGGCCGACCCGTCACCCAAACGATATGCCCCGCGCGCGCGCTCCGGCCGCCGCCGTGGCCCCGTTCGAGCTCCTCGCGCCGGCGACGCCCGACGAGGCGATCGCCGCCCTGCGCACGGGCCCGCCCGGCGCCACCGCGGTGCTCGCGGGCGGCACCGACCTCCTCCTCGACATCGACGCGGGACGTACCGACCCGACCCGGGTCGTGTCGCTGCGGCGCCTGCCGTGGCGGACGCTCGCCTGGTCCGACGGCGCCCTCACGATCGGCAGCACGCTGCCGTTGCGCGCCGTCGAGGACGACCCGGCGCTGCGGGGCCGCCTCCCCGGTCTCTGGGAGGCCGTGCACGCGGTCGGCTCGGTCGCGCTGCGCCACCGGGCCACGCTCGGCGGCAACCTCGGGCGGTCGGCGCCGGCCTCGGACCTCGTGCCGATGCTGCTCGCGCTCGACGCCGAGGTCGATCTCGTCGGACCCGGCGGCGCCCGCACCGTCCCGCTCGATCGGTTCGTGCGGGCGTCGCGCGCGACCGATCTGCGCGCCCACGAGCTGATCCGCGGAGTGCGCCTTCCCGAGTCCCGACCGTCCGCCTACCGCTGGCAACGGGTCCGCCCGGCGAACGACATCTCGCAGGTGGCCGTCGCGGCCGCCTGGTCGCCGCAGGCCCGGCGGTGGGCGATCGCCGTGGGCGGCGTGCCGCCCCGCCCGGTCCGACTGCCCGAGGTCGAGGCGGCCCTGGGGACCGGCCCACCTTCCGCCGCGGCGCTCGCGGCGGCGGCCGACCTCCTCGTGCGCCGGCTCCCGATCGCCACGGACCGGCGGGCGTCGGAAGAGTATCGTCGGCACCTCGCGGGGACGCTGTTCGAACGCGCCGTACGGGCGGCCGAGGCCGCCCCGGGAGGTCCGGCGTGAGCCGCCCTCCGTTGCGCCTCACGGTCAACGGGGCCCCCCACGAGCTGCCGGACGTGCCCGGCGAGGAGCGTCTCCTCGACACGCTCCGCTGGCGGCTCGGGATGAAGGGCACCAAGGAGGGATGCCGGACCGGCGACTGCGGCGCGTGCACCGTCCTCATCGACCGGACGAGCGTCCTCGCCTGCCTCACGCTCGCCCACGAGGTCGAGGGCGGCTCCGTGACGACGATCGAGAGCGCAGGGGAACCGACCCTCGAGCGGGCCCGGGCGGCGTTCCAAGCCGCGGGCGCCCTCCAGTGCGGCTACTGCACGCCCGGGTTCGTGGTCGCGCTCGCCGGGCTGCTCGCCGAGCGCGGCGCGTCGGTCACGGAAGAGGAGCTGCTCGACGGGCTGCAGGGGAACCTGTGCCGGTGCACCGGCTACGCGGCGATCGTGCGGGCGGTGCGGGGGGCGAGGGAGGGGGCCCCGTGAGCTCGGTGGTCCGGCCCGACGGCGCCGAGAAGCTCGCCGGCCGGGCCGTCTACGGGACCGACCTCGACGTGCCGGGGATGCGGTGGGCCGCCCTCGTGCCGGCGCCGGTCGCCCACGGGCGCATCCGACGGCTCGACCTCGCGGGGGCCCGGGCCCTCCCCGGGGTCGTGGCGATCGGTCCGAAGGAGCTCGCGGAGCTCCTCCCGGGCGCCGCGGGCGACCCCGAGCGGCCGCTGTTCCCGCCGGACGAGATCGCGTACCTCTACCAGCCCCTCGCGGCCGTGGCGGCGCCGACCCTCGCCGCCGCCCGCGCCGCCGTGGGACGGGTCCATATCGAGGTGGAGCCGCTCGCCGTGGTCGCCGACCTGGAGTCCGTCTTCCCGGAATGGCCGGGTTCGGAGGCGGGCGGCTCGCCGCACGTCGCCGCGCACGTGCGGGCCCGGCACGGGCCGGTCGACGCGGCGTTCGCTGCGGCCGACCGGGTCGTCCGCGAGACGTACCGGACGGGCAGCATCCACCAGGTCGCCCTCGAGCCCCACGCCTGTCTCGCGGAGTGGCAGGACGGGACGTTCCGCGTCCGGACGTCGACGCAGAGCCCGTTCGGCGTCCGCGAGGACGCCGCGTCGATCCTGGGGGTCCCCGAGTCGTCGATCGTGGTCGAGGGGACCTGGGTCGGCGGAGGCTTCGGCGGGAAGGGCGCGTCGCTCCTCGAGCCGTACGCGATGGCGCTCGCGGTCGCCGCGCGGGCCCCGGTGCGGCTCGCCCTCAGCTACGCGGAGGAGTTCCGGCTCGGCCGCACGACGCTCCCGTCGGTGGTGCGGTTCGAGACGGCCGTCACGGACGGCCGCATCGCGGCCCGACGCGTCCAGCTCCTGCTCGATGTCGGCAACTCCCTGCCGGGCCGGGACTTCGCGACGGGCTATGCGATCGGCTTCCTGCTGGGGCCGTACCGCACCCCCGCGTTCGAGATCGAGGGGTACGCCGTGCGCACGAACAAGCCGCCGTTCGGGCCGCATCGGGCGCCGTTCGCGCCGCAGTGCGCGTTCATGGTGGAGTCGCATCTGGGCGAGGTCGCCCGCCAGATCGGCGTCGACCCGGAGGAGTTCCGCGCCGCCCACCTCTGGCGGTCGGGCGACACGACGCCGCTCGGCCAGCCGGTGGGGGCGTTCGGCCTCGGGGCGGCGCTCGACGCCGCCCGCGCCACGGCCCGCCGATGGCGCGCGGAAGCGCCGCCCGGCCGGGGGATCGGGGTCGGGGTCGGCTTCTGGTCGACCTCCACGGGGGCGGGCGCGGAGGTTCGGCTCCGCCTCGCTCCGGAGGGGCTCACGGTCGTCCAGGGGGAGCGGGAGATCGGGAGCGGCAGCGTGCTCGTCGGGGTGCGGGCGGTCGCCGCCCGGGCGACCGGGCTCCCCCCCGGCCGGATCGGCATCGAGTACGCCGACACCGCCCGGGCCCCGTACGACTCGGGCGTGTTCGGGAGCCGCACCACGGCCGCGATGGGCCGGGCGGTCCTCGAGGCGTGGGCCGCGCTGAGGACGACCCTCGCGGAGCGCCTTCGGCTGCCGCCCGACACCCTGCTCGCGCTCGCCGAGGACGGTCCCGCGATCGTCGTCGAGGGGGGCGGACGCCGCGCGCCGGTCGCGTCGGTCCTGACGGCGGAGGAGCGGGGGGCGGGCGGGCTCGAGACGAAGGGCCGTCACTTCGGCTCGGGGGGCGCGATCGACCCGCAGCGGGTCCTGGACGGCTCGTTCTACCCGTACACCGACTTCACGGGGGCGGCGCACGTCGCGGACGTGAGCGTCGACCGGGCGACCGGGGCCGTCCGGGTCGAGCGGTACGCGGCGTTCCACGACCTCGGCACGACGATCGACGCCGCGAGCGCCCGCGCCCAGGTGGAGGGCGGCATCGCCATGGGGCTCGGCACGGCGCTCACGGAGGAGGCGCTCTGGGACGACTCGGCCCGGCTCGAGAACCCGGGGCTCCTCGACTACCGGATCCCGACCCTCGGCGAGGTGCCTCCGATCGAGGTGACGTTGCTCCCCGGCCACCCCGGCGCCGGGCCGTTCGGGGCGAAGGGGATCGGCGAGCCGCCGATCATCCCCGTGCCGGCGGCCGTCGCCGCCGCCGTCGCCGACGCCACGGGGGCGCACGTGACCGAGCTGCCGCTCACCGCCGAGCGGGTGGCCCGAGCGCTTAAGCTCCTCTGACCGTGCCCGGGGCGATGCCGATCCCCCCGGCAGAGATCGCCGAGATCGTGGGCCGCTACCCGCGCCTCCCGGTCGTCGGCACGATCGGGTCGCACGCGGCCCTCGACATCGCGGACGGCGCCGTCGCGGAAGGGTTCCCGAGCCTCGTGCTCGCCCAGTCGGGGCGCGACGCGACGTACGGCCGGTACTTCCGCACCGTGCGCGGGCCGGACGGCCATCGCACGCGCGGCTGCGTCGACGACGTCTGGACGTACCCTCGGTTCGACGCCCTCCTCGCCCCGGCGGAGCAGGAGCGGCTGCGCGGCGGCGGGGTCCTGCTGGTCCCGAACCGGGCGCTGAGCTCGTACGTCGACCTCGGCGCGATCGAGAACGACCTCAAGGTGCCGCTGGTCGGCGCGCGCGCGCTCCTGCGGATCGAGGAGCGCACGGAGCGGGAGAACTACTACGCCCTCCTCGACCGCGCCGGGATCCGGAGCCCGGCGGCGATCGCGTCGCCCGAGGCGATCGACCGGCTCGCCATGGTGAAGCTGCCGCACGCGACCCGACGCCTCGAGCGCGGGTTCTTCACCGCGGCGTCGCCGGAGGAGTACCGGACGAAGGCCGCGGCGCTGCGGGCGCGCGGGACGATCACCGCGGAGGACCTCGCGCGCGCCCGGATCGAGGAGTACGTGCTGGGGCCGGTGTTCAACTTCAACTTCTTCTTCTCGCCGCTCGCCCCGCGGGCGGAGGGGCTCGAGCTCCTCGGGGTCGACGAGCGGCGCGAGAGCAACCTCGACGGGCTCGTGCGCCTTCCCGCCGACCAGCAGCTCGAGCTCCCGCCGGCCCACCGGATCCCCGAGTACATCGTGGTCGGCCACGGCTCGCTCACCGTGCGCGAGTCGATCCTCGAGGAGGTGTTCCGGATCGGGGAGCAGTTCGTCGACGCCGCCCGGGACCGGTACCCGCCCGGGATCGTGGGGCCGTTCTGCCTGCAGACGTGCCTCGACCCCGGCGGCCATCCGACCGTGTTCGACGTCGCGGCCCGCATCGGCGGCGGGACGAACGTCCACCTCGCCGTGGGGCACGCGTACGGCAACGCCCTCTACCGGGAGCCGATGAGCACGGGCCGGCGGCTCGCCCGCGAGATCCGGCGGGCGATCGACGCGGGGCGGCTCGCGGAGATCGTCACGTGAGCGCGCCCGTCCCGGCGGCGCCCGCGAAGGCCGCCCCGCTGCGCCGGACCCCGCTCTTCGAGTTCCACCGCCGCCACGGCGCCCATCTCGTCCCGTTCGCCGGCTGGGAGATGCCGCTGTACTACACCTCGATCCTCGCGGAGCACCGGGCCGTCCGCGAGGGCGTGGGCCTGTTCGACGTGAGCCACATGGGGCTCCTCACCGTCGACGGCGAGCGCGCCGCGGAGCTGCTCGCCCGACGGACGACCGCGAACGTCGGCGCCGTGAAGCCGGGCCAGGCCCGCTACACGTTCCTCCTCGAGGCGACCGGGAAGATCGTCGACGACCTCCTCGTGACCCGGCTCGACGCCGGCGAGGCGACCGGCCGCTCGTTCCTCGCCGTGCCGAACGCGGCCCGCGCCGCCGAGATCGAGGAGATCCTCCGCCAGCACCGGACCCCGGATACGACCGTCCGCCGCTTCAACGACCGGGCCGCGCTCCTCGCGGTGCAGGGTCCGGGGTCGCGGAGCCTCCTCGAGCGCACGTTCGGCTGGTCGCTCGGCGGGCTCGGCTTCTACCGGGCCGCCTGGTTCCCGTCCGCGCCGACCCCCGGCGCGACCGGCCACCTGGGTCCGCACCCGCCCGAAGGGCTCGACGCCGCGTGCCTCGTGAGCCGGACCGGCTACACCGGCGAGCTCGGCTTCGAGCTCCTCGTCCGCGCCGACCGCGCCGACG